>LGOV01004972.1_pt4 | contig 105495 bp, 91 predicted proteins | sample 469881 | NCBI WGS metagenome assembly LGOV01 (sample SAMN03857199, study PRJNA290197) | marine sediment metagenome | biome: marine cold seep biome; feature: cold seep; material: marine sediment; isolation source: sample #5579, elevator 3A push core 41 containing 12 cm of sediment... ...
TTTTTCCTTTCCAAATAAATCCGGGAGTACCAGCCGTAAAATATTGTTCCCCTTCAATAGTTGACCAACTTTTATTTTGATGTGTTTTAAACAGTCCATTATGTTTTAACCTTACAGAATTTATGTATGGCTGCCCTTCTTTTAATACATTTTTAAAATAGCGTTGTGCAGGTGGAGGTAAGCCTTCGAGTTGATCATAACTAAATTTTTTACGAGAAATGTTTTTAGAAGAAGAAAATAATTTTTGTATTCCTTTTTCAAAGTTTTGTGAATATTTCAAGTTTCCAATAAGTAGAGCTAGAATTAGTATAGTGAATATTGAAAGAAAAATTATCATGATTGTTTTGCTTATTTTAACTGTCAGATATAATTGATTTCTTAATTAATTATTTCTTCTGACACTTGTAGTCTTTTTATCTTTTGTTTTAAAGAGATTTTCTTTATGATACATTCTCTTTTCTTCTTCTTTGCGTTTTTGTCTTTCTGCTTCTTAAAATAACCTCTTAAGAGAAAATCATGTTTAAGAGCTTCAAGATTTTTATTTATTTTTTAATATTCGTGGAGTGCTTACAAACTATGAAAGCGACAGAGAGTACTATGAGATGGGCTTTTTGCCAAGTGAAGAGCTTTTTCTTAATGAGAAAAGCGTAAAAGCACTTAACACTTTAATAAGAAATTTAGAAGAAGAGTATAGTGTGCAACTGGTAGTAACTTCTGATAGAAGAGCTGAAATGCAATTTGTTGTTGAGGGGCTTTACAGAGCTGGTTTAAAATGTACAGGGTACGTTGATAGAACTAAAATTATTAAAGGTCAAAACAAAGCACAAGAAATTGTTAGCTATATGAAAAATCATAAGGTGGATAGTAATTATTTAATTATTGATACTAAAACAAAGGCTTTACTAGAGGTTATGGACAGTCCAAACCTAATTAAAACAAGTTATGGTAAAGAGGGGCTCACTAAAGACCACGTAGGTTATTTTGTAGGAACAATGAGAAAAGAAATTAAAAAAGAACTATTCAAAAAAATAGAAATAGAACATAATTTATAAAAAAGAATTTAAACAAATTTATTAGAGGGAGAAAATAATATGAAAGAAAAGTTTTACATATTTTTAGACTTTAATGGTGTTTTAACTAACTGGAAACATTCAAGAGAGATGGAAAAAGAAAAAGGCATAAGCAGTTTTGATAGTGGAGACGAAATAAATCCAGTTTCAGTGGAGGCTTTAAACTTTTTAATTGAAAAGCTAGAAGAGAATTTTGAGGTACAACTTGTTTTTTCTTCAATGAAACGACTAACCAGTGATTATTATGATATAACCTTTGATATGTATAAAGCGGGCATTAAAGGCTCTCAACTTATGGGCAGAACTCCAGTAGGAAAAGAAAAACACAGAGGAAAAGAAATTGAAGCTTATGTAAAAAACAAAAACGTTAAAAACTTTGTGATTATAGATGATGAGATAGGAAAAATCAAAGAAATTTATGATATAAAAGATATAATACGTACTGACCTTTATGATACAGGACTTACAAAAAAACATGTAGACGAGTTTTTAATAAATCATGAACAAATTAATCAAAAATAAAAAGAAAGATATTTTAACAATAAAAAAAAGCAGTTTAATTAAACTGCTTTTTTCTTATGCTTACTTTTCTTCTTTCTTCTTCTTTCTTTTTTATCTAGTTGTGCTTGACACTCGTTTACTGTAAGTTCAATAGCTTTATAAATGTCATCTGGGTTATATTTTAAATCAGTCATACATTCAGCTGGGTCAATAAAGGCATCTTTTTTTTGAAATTCTAAGTATTCAATTGGGTCCAGCCCACTTTCTCTGCCTCGTTTTTTATTCCTTCTAATTTTCTTTTTCATTTCTCTTTTTGTAGCAAAGCCAGAGTAGGGAACCATTTGTTTGTGTGTTTGCCCTTGAAGCTTTAAAATATAGCTTAAAAAGTCTTTCCAACTAAGGTTAACACTAGCAACAGGATAAGCTTTTCCGCCATCTCCATGCAGCAGTGCGCCCTCTACAGCCTCAGCAACTTCCTTTGATGTTGCCATTGCCGTACCACCCTCAGGATAGTAGACGTGTTCGTTGCTGTTTAGTTGTTCATTTACAATACTCCAAAGAGGAGTTCTTTTTGGCATCGTGCCAAAGATGTAAGGAATTTCAAGCACCATTACGTTCATAACTTGAGAGTTAAAAGTAAATGCTACTTCCATTTGTTCAACCCTACTTCTAATGTAAGGGTGTGTCCTGCATAGCTCTAGCTCTGGCCATAGTTTATTAAAATGAGTAAAGTAACTACCTAAAATTACAACTCTTTTAATTTTAGCAAGGCGAGCTAGTCTTAGTAAGTTTCTTGTGTAATGAACATTGTGACGTCTAAAAAAGTCTAGAGCAGGTTTTTTTGGGGTATATCGCTCATCTGCGCCAATTGCAATTATCATATAGTTTTTTTCCATCATAATGCTTAGCATTTCGGTATCTGTTATTTCTCTAACATCTTTTAAAATATACTGAGCTTGAGGATTTTGGTTTTCAGGTGTTGCATTTTTAATAGGTAAACTAATACTTGTTACATCGTAGCCCTTTTCAACCAAATTATCAATGGTGCTAGCGCCAAGCATGCCTGTTCCACCTACTATAAAAACTTTTTTACTTAAATTGTCTGTTGAAACTATTTTTTCTTGTTTTAAAATCATATTTTACCTTCATATTTTTATTTTTTTTGGTTTAAAAAAGAGTTTTTGCTAAAACTCTTAAAATCTATCTCAGTGGACTAGTGTCAGTATCTTCTCTGTAAATAATTTTATCGCCTTTGCAATAATGATCACTAAGAGGTGTATTTGTACTATTAGTATAACTTCTTCTTGCGTTATCTTCATCCTCTTGACTGTAACCGTTTAATACAGTAATTGGAATGCCCGCGTCATTACACATAATGCCATTAATAAACTTTCTGTCATTAATATTTTGAATGTCTAATTTTTTTGCCATGATAGACTCCTTTATTACATTATTATTTTACCACATAAAAAATACGGTTTCAATAGTTTTTTAAATATAATTGGTTTAGTTTAAAATAAAACTGTGTTAGACTAGTGCATAGCGAGGATTATTATGGAATATAAAAAGAATCAAATTTTAAATATAATAGTAGAAGTACAGGGAATTAATGGTGAAGGAGTTGTAAAAACTACCGAGCCAACACTATTTGTGCCATATCTACTTAGTGGTGAAGAAGCTAGCGTTAAAATTATTAAAACACACAAAAAGTTTTTAATAGGTAAACTTATTGAAATTACAAAAATAAGTAAATATAGAACTGAGCCTAAGTGCCCAGTGTTTACAAAATGTGGGGGTTGTCAATTACAACACCAACAATATGAAGACCAGCTTGAGTTTAAAACAAACTTAGTAACCGAGACTTTAAAAAAAGTTGGAAGAATTGAGACAGAAGTTGATTTTTGTGTTAAGAGTGAAAATGAGTATGAGTATAGAAATAAAATAAGCCTACCAGTAAGAGATGTTGAGGGGAATGTTAAGCTTGGCTTTTTTGCAGGAGGTAGTCATAGAATTGTTGAAATCCAGAGTTGTCCACTTCAACAAAACTTGACAAGCAAGGTTATTAAAATTTTTAAAGAGTTTATGATAAGCAATAACATAAGTGCTTACAATGAATACAAACAAGTTGGGCTAGTAAAACACTTAGTTGCAAGAGAATTTGGAAACAAGCTTTTGGTGGCGGTTGTAATTAATGGACAAGCCATGCCAGAAGCTATAAAGCTTTACGAGAAAATGAGTGAAGAATTTGGTGAGGTTGGTTTATATTTAAACCATAATACGAAAAAAAATAATGTAATTTTAGGAAGCGAAAATACTTTTGTTGCAGGCCTTGAGTTTTTAGAAGAAGAACTGATGGGTATAAAATTAAAAACTGAGGTTCTTAGTTTCATGCAGGTTAATAACGACATAAGGGATAAAATTTATTCAAGCGTTGTTGATAAAATTAAATCGATAAAAGTAGATAATATTGTAGATGCTTACAGCGGTGCAGGACTACTTACTGGTTTACTAGCTAAAAATGTAGACAATAGGGTTTATGGACTTGAAATTATTAAAGAGGCAGTTGATGCTAGCAATAAAATGCTAAGTGAAAATAAGCTTGAAAAAAATGTTACAAATATTTTAGGTAACTGCACAAAAACACTGCCAGAACTTATTAAAAAACTAGAAGGTGAAACTAGCATAATTTTAGACCCACCAAGAAAAGGTGTTTCAAGAGAAGTTATAAGAGCCGTTTTAAAAACAAAACCAAAGCAAATAATTTATCTTGCTTGTGGGCTTACAAACCTAGCAAGAGACCTTAGCTACATGCTAAATATTAAAAGCTTAAAAACAGGCGAGTTTAATTTAAAACCTAAACCTATTTATAAAATAAAATCAGTTACACCGCACGATATGTTTCCACAAACCAAACATGTAGAAACTTTGGTAGAGCTAGAACTTATTTAAAAGGAAAAACAAATGATAACACAGTTTGAACTTAACATTTTAGATGCAATTCAGAATTTTTTAAAAACGCCGTTTTTTGATGAGGTGTGGAAGTATATTACCTACCTTGGCGATTTTGGCTTGTTATGGTTTTTATTATCACTGTCTTTGTTAATTTTTAAAGAAACAAGAAGAGTAGGTATAATCTGCCTAGTTTCACTGCTGCTTGGTGCTCTATTTACTAATGTTGTTTTAAAAACATTAATAGCAAGACCAAGACCTTTTACTCACACCACCATTAATTTATTAATCAACACGCCGAGAGATTCTTCTTTTCCATCTGGTCACACAACCTCAGCTTTTGCCTTTGCATTTGTACTGCTAAGAGAAAGATTTAAGGTGGGAAAAGTTAATATTTATGCAATCTCTCTAGTACTTGCGGGGCTAGTTGCCTTTTCAAGACTCTATTTATATGTACACTTCCCAACCGATATATTAGCTGGCATTATAATCGCATTTGGTTGTGCATACCTTGCTCCAAAGCTATATGAATACTTTAAATTTTAAAATAAAGACCACCCAAGCGGTGGTTTTTTTTAATAGCTAAAACATAATTACTAATTGTTCATTCTTTTGACCTTATTAAAACATAAGTGATATAATATACATATTAAAATGGGTGTTGTGGCGTTTTGTTACACCCCTATAATTTAAGGAGAATTTTTATGGCAACGGCTTTTAAAGTAGAGGATTTATATTTTAAATACCCAAAGGGTACAGAGGATGTAATAAAAGGAATAAGCCTTGAAGTTAAAGAAGGCGAAATTTTTGGGCTTTTAGGTCCAAGTGGTGCAGGTAAAAGCACAACTCAAAGAATTTTGATTAAACTGCTTGAAGGGTATAGGGGCAAAATTGAATATTTTGGCGGAGACCTTAGTGTACTTAAAAAAGATTATTATGAAGAAATTGGTGTAGGATTTGAAATGCCTGTGCATTTTAGCAAACTTACAGCAATGGAAAATGTAAACTTCTTTTTAAATCTTTATAAAAACCAAGCAGATGCTGAAGAGTTATTAAAACGAGTTGGTCTGTTTGAAGATAAAGATAAAATGGTAGGCGAATTTAGTAAGGGTATGAAAGTTAGACTTAATTTTGTTCGCTCTATGTTAAACAACCCTAAGGTATTATTTCTTGATGAAATTACAAACGGGCTTGACCCAAAAAACGCAAGAATAATAAAAGACCTTATTATGGAATTTAAAAACAGAGGTGGCACAGTGTTTTTAACCACTCATTTAATGAAAGACGTTGAAGAGCTGTGTGACAGAGTTGCCTTTATGGATGAAGGTGTAATTGTAGAAACTGACACTCCACGTAATTTGAAGCTTAAATATGGTAAAAAAGAAGTGGCAGTAGAATATACAAATGGAAAAGGTATTAAAAAAGAAGTTTTCGAAATGAAAAAAGTTGGAGAAAACAAAAAGTTTATTGACCTTTTAAAAACTAAAGATATAGAAACAATTCATAGTGGAGAGACGGAGCTTGATGAAATATTTATCAAGATTACGGGGGTAGACCATGTTGAGTAATGTTTTAAAATTATTTAAAGAAGACGTTAAGCGTCTTGCAAAATATAACATTTTACAAATTAGTGTGGTACTTGCTTTTGTATACGCTGTTATTATTTATTTTACTAGCGCCGCAGAAGCCGCGCAAATTGTTCCACTGTTAGTATTTGTAGATGTTACTATGATGAGCATTATTATGCTGGGTGCAAGCTTGTTTTTCGAAAAGCAAGAAGGCAGTTTAAAATCTGTTATGGTTAGCCCAGTAAGCCTACTAGAAGTAATTATAGTTAAAGTTATGAGTGCTGTACTGCTTAGCCTTATTACTGGTGCAATTTTAAGTGCCGTTGCCATTTTGGTACACGGGGCATCAATTAACATTGCAATACTTCTTCTTTATGCAACTTTAGGTGCAACTGCTCATATTATGATAGGCTTTGCACTTGTAATTATTAGTAAAGACTTTAATACACTGCTTGTTAACTATATTTTTTATGTATTTATTTTTACACTTCCCGCACTTTTCTTTGCAATAGGATTAATTCCTGAGAGTTTAAACTATTTGTTATACATCTCACCAAGTTATATGACTCAAATGTTAATTAATACTTCTACTGGCAGTGTTATTACTATTTGGGAAAAAATATTAGGAATAGCTTATTTGATTTCTGTTACAGTTGTTTTATTTAAAACCTTTGTGTACAGACGCTTCAAAGAGTATATTATTAGAGGGTAGGTTATGAAAAAATATTTAAATTTATTAAGGTATGAGCTTAAAAGTATTTTAAGAGACAGAATGAACGCATTTATGTTTATTTATCCTGTTATTATGCTAATTATGTCTATTTACCTATTTCCATTTATTTTTGGAAGACCAGATCTTCAAAATTCATCTATCGAAATTACCATGGTGTTAATTATTGTAATGCTACTTGGTTTTGGTTATGTTATTGGGGGAGCTCTACTTGGTTTTAGCTTGCTTGACAATAAAGACGAAGATACACTTCAAACAATTGCAGTAACACCAGTTGGCAAAAGTGGCTACATCAAATTTAAACTTATTTATACTTATGTTATAAGCATAGTTAGTACAATAATTATTTTAAGTGGTATTAAAATTTTTGCCCTAGACGCGTACGCTCTTGAAATTGAAGTAGGGCTTTCAATTAAGTTATTTAACTATATTACGCACTTCGAAATTTTCATCTATGCACTTTCTAGTAGTTTATTGGTTCCTACACTTGGTTTATTTATCTCAGGACTTGCAAAAAACAAAGTAGAAGGCTTTGCTTATATGAAAAGCTCAGGTATGCTTATGTTAATTCCTATGTTTGTTTTACTTGAAGCATTTAAAGGACCAAAGCAATATATTTTAGGTATTTTTCCTAATTTTTGGGCAACTCAGGGTGTTTTAGTTAAAATACTCCCAGGGCTTAACCTAGTTAGCGGGGACTATAATTTAAACTTTTACCTTTATATGTTAGTCGGGGCAGCAGTTAGTATTTTCTACAGCGTGCTTGCTTACAGATTCTTTATAAAAAGAGCAATAAAATGATGAAAAATTTAACAATGAATATTGTAGGTGTAGGGTATCTTCTTACACCTGTTGGGTTTATAAAGGTAAAAACGATAGGCAACAAAGTACTGTCTTCTCATTTTGTTTCAGTAGAAGACGAAAAAGAAAACTTGACCGATTATACTATTTTGACACTTCAACAAATTGATGAGTATTATAGGGGCATCAGAAAAGAGTTTGACCTTAATTTTGACTTTAAAGGTTCATGTTTTAGGCAAAAAGTATATAATCAATTAACAAAGATACCATATGGAAAAACTATGAGCTATGGGGAAGTTGCAATAAGCATAGGGCACGCCGGTGCAAGTAGGGCAGTTGGTAGTGCTAATAATAAAAACACCTTATTCCTAATTGTACCGTGCCACAGAGTAACAACCTCTAGTGGTAAATTAAGTGGTGCTAGGGACTGGGTTATTATTCAAAAATGGTTATTAGAATTTGAAAAAACAGTTTAATTTTAAAAAAATTAAACTGTTTTTTTGTTTTGTTTATGTGTCTAAACATTAATAAAATTGTTAAATAATATATTGCGTAAACTCAGTTTTAAATGATATACTTAATTATATATTTTTAGAGGTATCGAGATGATTTTTTTTAAAAAAACAAAAAATTTAAGGATAATTATTCTAGTAATGCTAGTGTTACTATCTTTTTCTGTGCTTTCTGGTTGTGGAACTACTCCAACTGCAAGGATTACGATAACAGCAACACTAGACGGAGAAATGGATGTTGCTGGAGTTTCAGGAGTAGTTAAAATAAATGCCTCTGAAAACGTCGATGGTTTAGAATCGGAAGAATTTGAAAAAAATGAAATTATTTTGCTTTCTGCTTCATCTAATCAGGGATATAGGTTTGATGGGTGGTATTCTAGCAGTCCAGCTAACCTACTCTCAGAGGAACATAGTTTTGATTATACTGTGACAGGAAGTGGCGAGATAAAAATTTATGCCTACTTTGAGACAAAGCCTCAATATGAAGCAACACTTTATGCTTATACTAAGTCTTTAAGTATGGAGGTAGCAGAACTATCAAATATTGGTGGTACTGTTAAGCTTGGTTTAGCAAGTGAAAACACAACACATACTGACATAGGAACATATAACCTATGGGGATCTGTTTCTGTTATTGCTGTGCCAGATGATAATTATGACTTTTTAGGCTGGTTTTTAAGTAATAACTTTGAATCAAGCAATTTAAGCAATGAAGAAAGCTACCCAATTTTAATAGTTAATAATACAATTTTATATGCTTATTTTGAGGAAAAACCAATTCCAACTCATACTATTACTGCCTATAGTTTTACTAATTTACAAAATGATAGTAGCGGAGGACTTGTTACAGCTTGGGAAGGTAACGAGGAATTTGCAGAAATAGATGGATATGTATATGAAGAAGGTGAAACGGCTGAAATTTCGGCAACAGTTAATGAAGGCTATGTTTTTGTTGGCTGGTTTAGGGATTTAAGTTTTGAAATATATGTTACAAGTGCCATCACACATTCATTTATTGTTACAAGTGAGGAAGATTTTTATGCAAGCTTTATTGAAATTGGTGGACCCATTCCTATTGGTATAGGAACAGAGGATTACCCATATGAGATGGCAAACTATCAACACTTACAGTGGATAGAAAATAAAACAAATGAGGGTCAAGCTTGGAGTACTGATAAATATATTATTCAAACAGATGACATAAATTTATTAGGACTAGTATGGGAACCTATTGGCATTGACGAAACTTACTCATTTAAAGGGAATTATGACGGTCAAGGTTATAAAATAGAAAACCTGCAAATTTCTGAAACATACCAAAACTATATTGGCTTATTCGGTTATACTGATGGTGCATTTTTAGAAAACATTGTGTTGTATAATTCAAGAATTTTAGCCTATGAAGACACGGACGATATTTATGTGGGTATGCTAACAGGATATTCAGTAGACAGTGAAATATCTCAAGTTGCAATACATTCAGTAAGTCAAAACTCAACCCTTGCAATTTATGGTGCTAATGACACCGAGGGCAATATGTATATTGGTGGAATAGTTGGCCATGGTGAAGACATAATTTTAACAAAAAGCTATTCTAATTTAAGGATATATGTTTATGAAAGAGCTGATAACACAGAAGATAATGATATTTGCATTGGTGGACTTGTAGGCGAGCTTAGTGGTACAAATACAACTACAGCTATAATTGAAGATTGTTTTAATACCTCTGTTCATATAAAAGAATATTCTGCTTTTGGAAGTGGAGCCAATATTACCTATATGGGTGGTATAGTTGGAAGAGTTAGTGCGGTAACAATAAATAGATGTTACACTGCAGAAAAGACAGACTCATATACACTTTTTGTGCAAGATGATGGAACAGGAGTAGGCTCATATATTACTACTATTGGTAATTTAGTGGGATACAGCGCAGGTAGCATTCATTCAAACAACTATTATAACAACGAATTTATTTCGGGTACAAATGGTGTTGGAGATGCTAGTAATGATATTTCAAATAGTAACGTAGGAATAATAAATAGTAATTTTACAAATGAAGCCTTTGTTCCTAACTTATTTAGTAGTGGCGATAACTGGGTAATGGACACTCAAACTCAAATTAATGGGTACCCCGTGATTTACGGTGTTAATAACACTTACGAAGAACCGCAGGAGTAAATATAAACTTTACTGTTTGCTTAACCTTCAAAAAAATAAAAGTAAAAAAAAGCACTTTGGGTGCTTTTTTTGGTAAATATTGGAATCAGGGTTAAACCCTATTAATTTTTAGCTTAAGTTGTTTTAAAGTGCTAAGCTTTTGTTATGATAAAGTTTTACAAAAGAAATCACTTAATTGTTAAATCGGTCGTAATAATAATTTGCTCTCTGCTTAGTTTATTTTTTAATTATTATTTTAAAAGACCATTTATGAAATAAAAAAAAGTAGCACCCTGCTACTTTTTAAATCGTGTAAATAATTTTGCTGCTTCGTATTTACTTTCCTGCATAGGAACAAGTAAAACTTTTTTTCTTAGCTCAGCCAAAAAGAATTCATACAAATCGTTGTTAAGATCTGTTACAAAACTTGTTTGAGCCGTCTCTACAATTAAGTCTTTATACTCAATATGTTTTAATTTATTAATATAAACAAGTTCATCGGTATGTATATTTGCTCTAAACCCAGAGTTATGAACAACCTCGTATACACTACGTTTTGTTTTAACTAAATAAACTTCTCGCATGGCTCTTAGCCTACGCATAATGTCTATGTTTAGCCTTGTAGAATAAATAGCACTTAGCTTGTCTTCAACAAAAATTAAATTCTCCTGAGTCTTAATATCATCAGTTACTTCAATTTCTCTCTCGTGTACAGCTTGTTTGTAAAGGATGTCTTGCTTTTCTAAAACCTCATCGCTATATTTAACCGAAATAATTTTTTTATCTTTATAAACTCTTAGTCTAACAGCAACTCCCATTTCCGCTAAAAAGTTGTCTTCGGTTTCATAATAGATATCAGTAAAGCTACTTCTACCTTTTTCGTGAAGAGCAAAGCTAGGCATTAAATGCATAACTTCATGTATTCTATCAAAATCTTTTTTCTTTTGTACGTAAAAATTATTTTTACTATTTTTTATTATTTTACTCATATTCTAAGTTTAAAGTAAAAAGAGTGTATTTGCAACTTTTTTAATTTGTTTTTTTTTATTTTTTTGTGATATAATGACATTAGAAAAAAAATATACAAAAATACTGGGCTTATGAGTAAAATACTATTAGCAAAGTAAGTAGGAGAAATTTATGGGATTATTCAAAGGATTTAAAAACCAACTATTAAAAGTTGTTGATTGGACAGATAGCAGTCGCAACACTTTGGTTTACAGATTTCCAATGGAAGGCAAACAACTTATGATAGGAAGTAAGTTAACAGTAAGAGAGGGTCAAGTTGCAGTTTTTGTAAACAACGGTAAAATTGCAGATGTGTTTACACCAGGTATGCACAAACTTTCTACTTCAAATCTTCCAATTTTAACAAAACTAAACAGCTGGAAGTACAGTTTTAAATCACCTTTCTTTTCAGAAGTATATTTTGTTAATACAAGACAATTTACAAATAAAAAATGGGGCACAACAAACCCAATCGCAATGAGAGACAAAGAGTTTGGTACTATTAGAATTAGAGGCTTTGGTGCGTATAGCTTTAAGGTTAATGATGCAAGTGTATTATTAAAAGAGCTATTTGGCACAAACTCAACTTTTAAAACAGAAGATATTACAGGCTTTTTAAAAACAATTATTGTTGCAGGTATTTCAGACACTATTGCAGAAAGCAAAATTAGTGCACTTGACCTAGCAGCTAATTTATTAGAATTTAACGACATGACAAAAAGTCAAATTGGCGGTAAGTTTGAAGCTATGGGACTTGAGCTAACTACACTAATTGTAGAAAATATTTCATTCCCTGAAGAAGTTGAAAAAACAATTGATACACGTAGCTCTATGGGAGTTATGGGTGACACTATGGATACTTTTGTTAAATATCAAGCAGCACAGGCCATGAGAGATGCTGCTAAAAACCCAAGTGGCGGAATGGCAACTGCAGGAGTAGGTCTTGGTGCAGGTGTTGCACTTGGTCAAACAATGGCTCAAGCGTTAAAACCAAGCGTAAAATCAGCAGAACCTAAAACTGGTGGCAAGTTTTGCCCAGACTGTGGAACAAAAGTAAGAAAGAATGCAAAATTTTGTACAGACTGCGGACATAACTTTAAAGCTACACCAACATGTAATAAATGTGGTACAGAAGTTAAGCCAGGTGCAAAATTCTGTCCAGATTGTGGCAATAAATTAAAATAATTAATATAAATTAATAAAACAAAAAAAGTGTTAACAATGTTTAACACTTTTTAAAATTAGGGTAGTATTATGACGGATACAATAAAATTAAAAAATAAAAAAAGCAAAGATTCTAAATGTGCAGGTTGTGGGGGAACTTTAGTTTTTAGTCCAGAACTTCAAAAATTAGAATGCGGACACTGTGGCTCGGTCGTAGATTTTATTACAGAAGAAAAAGTAATAAAAAAAGACTTTGAACAAATGAATAGGGAATTTAAGAGCTGGGACAAGGAAAGTATACTAGTTAAATGTACAAACTGCGGAGCTAAAGAAGTTGTTAGTGATAAATCTATTGCTCATATGTGTAGTTTTTGTAACTCAAGCAAAATTACAAGTGCAGATGAACTACCGGGTATAAAACCAAACGGGGTTTTACCATTTTTGGTGGGGGAGGCTCAAGCAACAAAAGGTTTTATGAAGTGGCTTAGAAAAAAATGGTTCACACCAAACGACCTTAAAAAAACAGCTACAATAAATAAGTTTAACGGTGTTTATACTCCTACTTGGAGTTATGATACAGATGCTGACACAAGCTATAAAGGTACGCTTTACAGGAAGGAAACAAGAAGAAGGGGTGACAGAACAGAGACGGTTACCGTTCACATTCCGGTTAAGGGATCGAGGCAAGACATATTTAGAGATTTGTTAGTTCCGGTAGGTCAAAAAATTGATAGACTTAGCTTTAAGCGTTTAGAGCCTTTCAGATATGACAACCTAAGGGTTTATAATACAAACTATTTAGCTGGCTTTGCAGCAAATCACTATATTGTTAACTCAGGTGATGCGTGGAAGAGTGCCATGCAAGTTATGAAAAGCACTATTACTGGAGAAATTATAAGAAAACATAATGCTCACGGAGTTACTCGTCTTAATATGGACACCAATTATAACGACAAAAAATATTCTTACATCCTACTACCTATTTGGGTATGTAACTTTAAATATAAGCAAAAGCTATTTAATTTTTTTATTAATGGCAACACTGGAAAGGTTACAGGAAAAGTTCCAAGAAGTGCCTTTAAAATTACAATGTTTATTTTATCTATTGTAGCATTATTTATTTTATTTGCTGTTTTAAGTGGGGCAGCCGGAATAGGTATGGCAAATGGTTTTAATTAAAAAAAAGAAGGGGAAACCCTTCTTTTTTATGTATTATAGTTTTACGGTGTGTTTGTATTATAGCCATTTGCCTCTGCTATAACATCATTAAATTCGGTTATGTATTTTTTTGTGCTCAGGGTTTTACCATTTTTTATTATCTCTTTAGCGCTATTGTAAATATTGTCTTCATACTCAGTTGCGGTAAAGTCAAGTGTAGTACTAAAATGTTTATTTTGAACAATTTCAGCTTCAAGGTTAATGGTGTTTTGCCTATCATCGTGCAAATAATTAATTTCGGCAACTGGGTTTTTAAAAGGTGTTTTTGCACTTAGTAGTTTTCTAAAATTACCAACCCTTAGTGTAAGTTGTATAGAATCACCAAAATTTGAGTTATCTGGTGCAACATTATTAGGCGTATTATAAATCGTAATTCTTACAAAGTCATCTGACTCATTTTCTTTTTCAAAAAATTTGCTTTCAAATAAGATATGTTCAGACTGGAGTTTAACCTCAGCGATATCAATTGTATGAGGGTGATCGGCTACATGATCTAAAATTTCCATCATCGGTAATTTAAAATAAGGCAAATACTCCTTGTTAAGTACAATAATGTTTTTAAATAATGTAAGTAGCAATTGTTGGTTGTTCATAATTTGTCCCCTTCTTTTTCAGTTGACTAATTTTATCAAAAAAAATAGGTAATGTCAATATCTAAAAATAGTAATTAAAACAAAAAAAATGTACATAATAAAACTAGTTTAAATTTAAGGAGAATTATTATGGACAAAGAAAAGTTTCAAAATAGTCAAACGATTGTAAACCTGTGCAGGGCGTTTGTTATGGAAAGCCAAAATGGTGCAAGGTGTAAGTTTATGTCAGAACAGGCAAAAGAGCTATATTACTGCTATTTAGAAGACCTTTTAAAAAAGGAAAAGTGCCGTCATATAGCGCAGGCTAAGGTTTTTTATGAAATTATTGAAAAAAATATGCAAGACCTTGGAATTGAAGTAGAGTTTGAAGATGTATATCCTTTTAAAAAAGCCAATTTTGAAGATAACTTTGAATATAGCGCTGAAGAGGCATTGACGGCTAAAGACGAAATTTATAGAGAGTACAAAGAAATTGCAGAAGAGGAAGGCTTTAAAGATATTGCTAGTAAGTTCGAGGTTATGTTTCAAATTAAAGATTGTTTATATATGAAAATGAGCGAAATTGCAGACAAATTAAAATCAGGCACAATATATAGTAAAAAAACACCCATTAAATGGAAGTGTGATAACTGTGGTTATGAACACGTTAGCGAAAGTGCGTGGAAAAAATGCCCTTTTTGCGGGTTTAAACAAGGGCATGTAATTGTGGAACTTAAAGATGAGCACTCAGGTGATAAAAAATAATAAAAAAAGAGCTAAATGCTCTTTTTTATTTTGTATGTTGAACTACAAGGTCAAGTTCACTTTCCCATTTATGAGAAGAAACTGTCTCACCACTAAAATTATCTTCTGGAAGTGTAGATAAAAACTTTAATGAATAAGAGTGTGCGCGTTTTTGTTGTTTAATTTCAAATTGATACTCATTTTTATTTTCGTCATGGCTTAAGCTTCCACTAAAGTCAATATACTTAATCTCTTCGTCTTCTTTCCATTCTATTGAGGCAAACTTTTTGTAAGTATTATGTTTAGTAGCCGAGTAAAACTTTACAGGGATAATCGCTAAAAGCTCAAACCTCATAGTATCACCCTCTCTCATTTCTTCTGGTAGGTGGTCACCTTCTTTTTTAGTTGCAATAATTTCAATAACATTACTGGTATTTATCTTATTAAAGCTCGGAATTCCATTTTTAAAAGTAAAATTACTATCAGAAAGTTTTACTTCTGAATGTCTAATACTATGTATTTTATTTTTTGTAATTTTTAAAATCTCTTTTAAACTATCAGCAAATATTGGAGCAAATTCATCATCTGCTAGCAAAATTTGTGAAAATAATTCTTTGATAAGTATATGTCTTTTCATATATAAACCTCTTTTTATATTCTTTAATTTATAGTAGCAATAAAAAATGTATATGTCAATACATAAGAATAAATAGGGATTTTGTTTTATGTAACTATTTCTATAATTTTATCTTTTAAAATTACATAAAATTAAACTTAGGGTTATTTAGTTTTAAAAAATACAAAAATGTAATATAATAGCTTAGACAAAAAGGAAATTTATGATTAAAAAATTTAGTGCATTATTAATAGTTACCATAATGATTTTTTCGCTTGCAGGTTGTGCCTCAGGTGGCTATCAAATCAGTGTTTTTGATGACGGTAGAATTTTAGAGAGTTTTTACATAGAACTCAATCAGTCTGCCATAGAACTTGCAGGTTATGATTATAGCGAAGTAGAAACCGAAGTTTTAGATGCTTTTGACACCGTTACTGAAAATTTAAAAACCAACTTTATGACCAGAGATGATGGACTTTCCATTTTTGAAAAAACACAAATATTACAAGATTTAAGAAACCCGTCTGTTGAGAACAACGTTGTTGGGGTTAGCTTTTTATTTGATGAATATGCTGATTACAAAACTTTTTATGATATAGAAGACACGGACCCGCTTGAAGAACCAGATAATGTGTTAATTGAAAATAAGACTTTCTTTATTCAAAAAACAACTTATTCTTATACAGTATTTAAAGATGCTCAAGACACTGAAGAGGAGAGCATTGTAACAGCCTTACTTGATTATTTTAGTGATCCAGCTAACGGGGACATAGCGTTTAGTTTTGGCGATGTTAACTTTACACACTCTTATGCTACCTCTTCAACAAAACTAAGAAGTAATGCCGATAGAGTTTACTACAGCGGAACATTAAAAGTTCATGAATGGAATGTGCCAGCTTATAACTACAACCTTCCCATTGAGTTTTACGAATATACTATTATTTCAACTTGGTGGTATATTGTAGCACTAGGGTCAACAACATTGTTTATTTTAGGTTTATTAGTTGCACATAATATAGATAGGCGAAAGAAGAAAAAAGAGCAAGAAAAAGTAGTAATTTAAAACAAGATTAATTTCTTGTTTTTTTATTTCTTTTTAAAAACACCTTTTATATTTGTTGCGGTTGTGCTACACTAGGAAGGTTTAAAAAAAGGAGAAAATTGTGACAAATGATAAAATAAGAAACATAGCTATAATTGCACACGTTGACCACGGTAAAACAAGCCTAGTTAACGAAATGCTAAAACAAGGTGGCGTGTTTAGAGAAAATCAAAAAGTAATGGACAGAGTAATGGATAGTGGGGATTTGGAGCGCGAGCGTGGAATTACCATTTTGGCTAAAAATGCTGCACTTATGCATGACGATGTAAAAATAAATATTGTAGATACTCCAGGACATGCCGATTTTGGTGGCGAGGTTGAGCGAGTATTAAAAATGGTAGACGGTGTGCTACTGGTTGTTGATGCGTATGAAGGCGCTATGCCACAAACCCGTTTTGTTTTAGAAAAAGCATTAGCACTTGACCTTAAAGTGATTATTGTTGTAAATAAAATAGATAGAAAAGAAGCAAGAATAAGTGAGGTTGAAGACGAAGTTTTAGAGCTTTTAATTGACCTACACGCAAACGATGAGCAAATTGATAGCCCATTTGTTTATGCTAGTGCAATTAACGGAATAGCAAGTGAGGATAAAGAAGTTTTAGGTACAGACCTAAATCCACTTCTTAATAAAATTGTAAGCTATATGCCTGCACCTCAAAGTGACCTTACGGGTAAATTTCAAATGCTAGTATCAGCAACTGAGCTTAACGATTACGTTGGTAAACTTGCCATTGGTAAAATAGCAAAGGGTGTTGTAAAACTTGGTGACAGTATCACGGTACTAGATTATTTAGAGAAACAAGCACCAACAAAAACAAAAATTACAAAACTTTATAAGTTTGAAGGACTTGGAAAAATTGCAGTAGAAAAAGCTGAAGCCGGAGATATTATTTGTATTGCAGGTAGTAACGAAGTTAAAATAGGACACACAGTTTGTGCTACTGGTTTTGAAGAGGCTCTTCCTTTTGTAGAAATTAGTAAACCAAGTGTTGAAATGACCTTTAGCGTTAACGATAGTCCATTTGCAGGCAGAGAAGGCAAGTATGTAACTAGCCGTCACCTAAGAACAAGGCTAGCAAAAGAAGCAATTAAAGATCTAAGTCTTGAAGTAAAAGACACAGACCGTTCAGAAAGCTTTTTTGTTAAAGGCAGAGGTGAAATGCACCTTAGTATTTTAATAGAAAACATGAGACGTGAAGGTTTTGAATTTCAAGTTAGCATGCCAAGAGTATTATATAAAGAAATAGACGGCGTTCGCTGTGAACCTATTGATAAATTTATAGTAGATATCCCAGAAGATAGTATGGGTTCTGTTATGAACAAAATGGGACAAAGAAAAGGTGAACTACGAGACATGGTACCTCACGGAAATAGAATGAAACTCGAATTTTCTATTCCTAGTAGAGGACTATTTGGTTTTAAAAGTGAATTTTTAACTATGACTAAAGGTGAAGGCATTATGAGCAGTGTTCATATGGGCTACGAACCTTACAGGGGCGACATTCAAAGAAGAAATACAGGAAGCTTAATTGCTTTTGAAACAGGACAAAGTGTTATTTACGGACTGTTTAATGCACAAACAAGAGGAGCATTATTCATTGGTGCTGGAGTACCTGTATATATGGGTATGGTAGTGGGTGTTAATCCTAAAAATATTGACCTTGTGGTAAATATTTGTAAACGCAAGACCCTTACAAACGTAAGAGCAAGTGGTACAGATGATGCTCAAAAGTTAATTCCATGTACGAGAATGAGCCTAGAGGAAAACTTAGAGTTTTTAGCAGATGATGAACTACTAGAAGTAACTCCTGAGAGTTTGAGAATAAGAAAAACCATTTTAAACCATGATCTTAGAATGAAAAGTAAAAAACCACCTAAGATTAAGAATAAGAAAAAATAAAAAAAATAAAAGCAAGAGTAATTCTTGCTTTTATTTTGAATAAAAAACTTTTACATATTTTTTTTATTGTGTTAAACTAAAAAAGCAATAAATTAAAAAGGTGAATTTATGAATAGAAGACAACTTTCTAAAGAGTATAAAAGAATTGGTATATTTCTACTAGTTTTACTACCAATTATTATTCTAATAAATAGCCTAGTAGGAAATGAAGTGAATAGCCCCGTTAAAATTTCAATTTATGTTTTGACTGGACTTGCACTGTTTGGAATAATGGAATTAATTAGAAACAAAAGAATAAACAAATAAGGAATTTTTTATGGCAATTAAAAATGAAATAAAAGGTAGAGTTCTACCACATTCAATAGATGCAGAACAAGCTGTGCTTGGTTGTGTTTTAATTAGTGATGGTTCTCCACAAATTAATATTATGACAAGAGTTAAACCAGAGGACTTTTATTCTTCTGCGCACAAAACTATTTTTGACGCTATGCAAGAAGTATATAGACGTAATCAACCGGTAGATCTTATTACTTTAACTGCAAAGCTTGAAGAATTAGACCAACTTGCAGGTGTTGGCGGACTTAATTATTTGTCTACACTTAGCAATGTTGTACCAAGTGCTGCAAACTATAAACATTATGTAGATATCGTACATAAAAATAGTGCACTAAGAAAACTTATTAGAGCAAGTGAGCTTATAATTGAAAACTCTTACGAGAGTCCTTCAAAACAAGATGCAATTACTTTTGCTGAAAAAATTATTTATGATATTTCTAAACAAGAAGATAGTTCAGACTTAGCTCATATCAGTGTAGCCCTTGATGCTGTTATTGAAAAATTTGAAACAATTTATAAAGACCCAGATAGTCTAAAGGGCTTACTTACTGGTTTTTATGGACTAGATAAAATTACTAACGGACTTCAAAAAGGTGACCTTGTACTGATTGCGGCAAGACCCGCTGTTGGTAAAACAAGTTTTGCAATGAACATTGTTAGTAACACAGCAATGAACACAGGCGCTAAAGTTGCAGTATTCGCACTTGAAATGCCAAAAGAACAGCTAGCTCAACGTTCGCTTTGTTCTGTGGCTATGGTAAGTATGGAAAAAGCACTTAAGGGTGAGCTTGATAGACCAAAAGAAGTAAACGAATGGGGTAGACTAGCTGAAGCAAATAAAAAACTATCAGAAGCAAAAATATATATTGATGATAGTTCACTTAACACCCCAATTAATATTTTAAGCAAATGTAGAAGATTAAAACGTGAGAAGGGTCTTGACCTTGTTATGATTGACTACCTTCAACTTATGAGCAGTGGTAGTAAAAATAAAGAAAACCGCCAACAAGAAGTTAGTGAAATGTCTCGTATGCTAAAAGTAGCAGCAAGAGAACTTAATGTTCCAATTTTACTACTTTCTCAACTGTCACGTGCTGTTGAGACTCGTAAAGGCGGAAGACCAATTCTTTCTGACCTTCGTGAAAGTGGTGCAATAGAGCAAGATGCAGATATTGTTATGTTTTTACATAATCCTGACTTGTACTCACCAGAAGATGCACCAAAACCAGGTATTGTTGACCTTATTATTTCAAAACATCGTAATGGTGCACTTGATACTATTAAACTTAAGTTTGATGGAGCTAATACAACATTTAGAGATGTTAGTAGAGATAGCAATGCTCGCTCTATTGAAAATTCTGCCCCACCAAAAGTAGAAAATAATAAACCAAAGGCTACTGATGCACCACTTGAACCAGTTGGTGATGATGACGATATTAGTGATATATTTTCTTAAATAAGGAGGGCAGTTATTCTGCTCTTTTTTTAATATTTGACTTTAAGTTTTATTTTGTATATAATTATATTAAAGAAATAGGAGAGAAAGTTATGAAAAAAGATATTTTTGTTAAGGGTAATGAATTTATGATGTTAGAATATTCTAAAAATTTATTAAATGCTCTTCAAAAAGTAGGCGTAAAAAACTTTGAAAGATATGATGAGGCTATGAGAGGCTTATCACTTTTTGAGGATGATAATTATAAAGTAGATGGAGAGGTGAAGCTTTTGATTGAGCCAAAGGGGATTTATACTGCAATGCAGCTCTCTGAAAAAGAATATTTAAAACTAAGAGACTCACACACCAAACTTGAAAGCTTAAAAAGATGTGATGTTGAGAACTTTAAAGGTTACAATGAAGCTAAAGAAATAGTAGAAAATGAGCAAGGGGTAAATTGTTAACAAAAGCAGAGTCTTAGGCTCTGTTTTTTTATTTTTAAAATTATTTTGTATTTTGGTTATTTTTCAGCTAAAAATATGCAAACTATTTTTAAAAGAAAGTAAATAGACTTGACTTGTAAAAGCAATTTATTTACAATGGAAAGTAGTTGATTATGGAGAATAAATGAAAAAAATTACAGCAGTAAAGTTAAGTGAAAAAGTTTTTTACGGCGTGGGCAATTTGGGCTACGGCGTTGTTGCTCAGACTTATGGAAATTTCATAATGTTTTTTGGTACTGTTGTTCTTGGTATACCTGGTACACTAATGGGAATTGCAATAGCAGTTAGTATGATGTGGGATGCGATTACAGATCCTTTAATTGGATATTTGTCGGACAAGCAACAAAATAAATTTTTCGGGAAACGTCATGGTTTTATGCTAATTGGCGTTGTAGGTATGGCAATATTTAATATTTTCATTTGGTCAGTACCGTCATTTTTAAACACTACAAGCAAATTTGTTTGGCTTTTAATATCTATGCTTGCACTTGAAACATTTAACACTATGTTCGCAACACCATACACAGCACTAGGTGCTGAGATGAGTGACGATTATAATGAGAGGACAAACATTCAAGCCTATAAAACAGTATTTTTCTTGTTTGGACTTTTGGCACCATCGGTTTTAATGTATTTATTCCTTCGTACAAATGATACTAACCCTCAAAACTATATTAATATGAGTATTGTAACAAGTATTATGGTACTAGCTTTTGGAATTTTATCTATTATTGGGACTTACTCGTTACTTCCTAGGCTTAAGAAAAAAGCAGAGCTTAGCAGGGCAGATACAAAGGAAAGAACACCAAGACAAATTTTTAAAATGTTTTTCTTCTCACTTAGAAAGAAAAATTATAGCAGTTTGGTTTGGGGTTATGCAGTTAGCTTAATTAGTTCCGCCTTTATTACAGGTGTGGGATTACATTTATTTAAATTTGGATTCTATTTTAGTACAATACAAATATCTGCACTTATGTTAATTTTGTTCGTTGGAACAATAATAAGTCAGCCAGTATGGATTAAAATTAGTAAAAAACATGAAAAACGCCCAGCGCTTCAAAAAGGGCTTTTGATTAGCTTTTTGGGTGTAATAATTATTGCAACAACCTTTATTTTCAGAAATGACATAAGCGCTACCTTAAGGTTCATTTTAACAGCAGTTGGTATATTTACAAGTGGTTTTGGTACAGGAGCAATGTACTCACTACCTATTTCTATGCTTGCTGATCTCGTTACCTTAGAATATGCAAAAACCAATAAAGAAAAGACAGGAATTTATAGTGGTTTTATGACTCTTGCCTATAAAGGTGCAAATGCTTTTGCACTGCTTGTAATTGGTATACTTCTGGATGTTATTAAGTTTAACTCTAAAGAAACCACTCAAACTATGAGTGTTCAAAATGGGCTGGGTGCAATAGCAATTGTAGGAATTCTGGTGGCTCTTGTTGTATCATATATTATTTATCAACATTATAATGTACGACGCACGCAGGTAGATAAAGCCAACAAGAGAATAGAGAAAAATCATAAAAAAGTTAATGCTGAAAACAAGAAGAATGGAAAGTTAAATGCAAAAACTTCATAAAAAAGCTAAGAAAAACCTCTTAGCTTTTTTATTATTTAATTTTAATGTGTTGATAATAACTTTAAAATTATGTTATAATTTAACCACTGATTAAAAAAGGAAATTTTATGAAAAAGTATACAATAAAAGAATTTAAAAAACTGTGGCTAGACTTTAATGTACAAAAAGGTCACGAAATTATAAAAAATGCATCTATTGTTCCAGAAAACGGAGATGATAGCCTTTTTACCCTGGCTGGTATGCATCCGCTAGTACCTTACTTTTTAGGAAAACAACACCCACAAGGTATTAGGCTTACTAACTCTCAACGCTGTATTAGAACAAACGACATTGACGAAGTGGGCGATGATACTCATTGTACCTTTTTTGAAATGCTAGGCACTTGGAGTTTAGGTGACTATTTTAAAGAAAAAGCAATTACAGACAGTTTCGAATTTTTAACGGGTAAAAATTATTTAAACTTACCAAAAGAAAAACTAGCTGTAACGGTTTTTAAGGGTGATAATAATGCACCAAAAGACCAAGAGAGTTATGAGGTTTGGAAGAGCCTAGGTTTTACTGATAATCAAATTTTCTTTTTAGGTAAAGAAGATAACTGGTGGAGTATGGGAGAGACGGGACCATGTGGACCAGATAGTGAAATGTTTTTTGTGAGTGACACTGCTGATTGTGATAATAATTGTACGCCAGCTTGTGATTGCGGAAAATATATTGAGATTGGAAACAATGTGTTTATGCAATATTTTGTAGAAAACACTGGAGACAAACCGAAAGAGTTACCTAACAAAAATGTAGACAGAGGCATGGGGCTTGAGCGTATGACTATGGCGATTAATGGCTTTAGCAGTGTTTATGAACTTGATGTTTTTAAAGGAGCTATTCAAATAGTAGAAGACCTTGCAGACAAAAAGTATTCGGAATATCAAAAAGCATATAGAGTTATTGTTGAACATTTAAGAACGGCAATAGTAATCTTAGGAGACAAAAGGCCTACAATACCAAGCAATGTAGGAAGAGGTTATATTTTAAGAAGACTTATAAGACGAGGGGTTCGTTTTGCAAGAGAAATTGGACTTGAGGTTAGTAACTTAACAAAATTGATCGATTACTATGTTGATTTTTACAAAGAAGACTTTGCAGAGTTTTTAGAAAATAAAGTTTTTATTATAAATGAATTTAATAAAGAACTTGAAAAGTTTAATAAAACCTTAGAAACAGGCATTAAAGAATTTGAAAAAGTTATGACTTATGTTAAAGGTGGAATTTTGCCTGGTAAAACAGCATTTAGATTATATGATACTTTTGGATTTCCACTTGAGATAACAAAAGAACTTGCAAAAGAACGTGGCTACTCGGTAGACGAAAAAGGCTACGCGGAAGCATTTAAAAAACATCAGGAAAAAAGTAAAGGTGGAGACCTTGCTAAGGGTGTTGCTAAGGGCGGACTAGTGGACACTAGTTACGAGACACTAAAATACCATACTACGGCACACTTACTACTAGAGGCTCTTAACAGAGTTTATGGTGGCGGAGTTTCACAGCGTGGTTCTAACATAAACAGCGAGCGTGTTCGTTTTGACTTTAACTTAGACCATAAAATGACAGAAGAAGAGAAAAAACAAGTTGAAGAGATAGTAAATGAGCAAATCAAAAAAGGACTTGAAATTACAAAAGAAGAACTAACTCTAAAACAAGCAAGAGAGCAAAATGCCAGAGGAATATTTGAAGACAAATATGGCGACACAGTAAGTGTTTATACCATTGGTGACTTTAGCAAAGAAATTTGCGGAGGTCCACATATTAAAAATACAAATGAACTTGGCATGTTTAAAATTAAAAAAGAACAGAGTTCATCTTCAGGTGTTAGGCGTATAAAAGCTATTCTAGTATAAACTAATCTTGCAAAAAACAAATAACTAGTATATAATTAAGTTAATAAAATAAAATTGGTGGTAAACATATGGATTTATTGAAAAAGATTTTTACTTACACGATGATACTTGTTGGACTAGCTATTGCGGTTGTTATTATTTCTGCTGCTTATTTAGTGCTAGTACCAGACGGCGAAATTTTTGATTATCATTATTTTGCAGGAACAACTATAGAAGTAGTTGATGATTATGACCTTGGGGCTCTTGATTATGATAAAATTATCATTAATACTTATGGTTTTGATGTTAATGTATATCCTCAAGACATTGACGTTACAGAAGTAAAAGTTTCGTTTAAAACTAATGCGAATACATTTACAAAAGATGATACAAATAGCTATGAATACATATATAATTATAGTTCTGATACAAATACTATTACAATTAGTACTTTAGAACCTGAGTCAGGCATTACATTTTATAATGACGCAATTATAAGTGTTGGGTTGCCTGAGGTTTTTGATGATAAAACAGTTACGATTGTAAGTCATGGTGGAAATGTTACAGTTGGTGCTGAACAATCTGTTGCACCAGGTGCACCAGCAGCATTAGATTTTGAAATAGATAGTTTATTTATTACAAACACTAAAGCTCAGACTATTATTCAAAATACTGAAATTTCAACTCTACTTCAAATAGATAATACAAGAGGAAGAACTGAAATTTTAAACAATATTGGCGGAGATGTTATTTTAGCTAGTGATATAGGAAGTTTTTATTTTGGTGAAGGCGACACTATGTTTGATATAGCTGGTACCTTAAGTGTAGATGCAGATAATCCTGCAGTTGAAGCTGGTAACATTAGCGGTGAAGTTAGCTTTATCTCTAACAGCGGACTACTTAAACTTGAAGATGTTTCGAGAGGCATTTATGTTGACACCACAAGTGGTGAAATTGAAATAGCTACAGTTTTAGAAGGCGTAAGTATTATTAGTGATTTCAACACTGTTACCATTGACACTGTTGGTAGCGAATCTGGAACCCAGTATTTAGCAGATGTTCATACCACAAACGGTAACATTGTTATTGGAAATTGTTATTTTCCACTCGCGGCTTCTTCTGAGAGAGGAGATATTACTATTGACAATGCTTTTGAAGGCGTTGGAATTGAAACAACTTATGGAGATGTTGACATTACTTATAATGAAGATGCAACAGCAACAAAAGATGATACAACACTAAAAACAATTACCGTTGTATCAGAAAATGGAAACATTACAGTTAGTAACATTAAAGGTATTGCAAACTTAACTATTGATGACGGTAGTTCGGCAACAATAACAGCATCATTTTTAGAAATTAATGGTGAAAACCATGTTAATGCAGGAAGGCGTGAATCATTTATTTACTTGCCGTCTGATGCTTACGGGTTAAATGTTTATAGTAAAAATGACGACGTTGAAATATTTGTAGGTGATGTAGATAAATCAAGCTGGTTGCCAGCGGATTTTGTTACAGAAACGAGCAGATACGAAATTGAAACACAAGTGTTTTATGATGAAGAGTTACCTGCATCAGTTTACACAGATGATATTATTACAATAACCTCAACAATGGGAAAGATTAATGTATTAGCAATATAATAAAAAAGAAGGCATATGCCTTCTTTTTTTTGTTTTAAAAAAAATGTAGAATTTTGCAATTGCTTATTGTAAAAATGTAAAGTGTATGCTAATATTGATATATAGGTTATTATAAATAACATAACACTTATATATAATTTATTAGGGAGATTCTAATGAAATTAAAACATAAAGTTTATAATTATATGCTAAAATCTAAAAAGTTTAATGAACCTTTGGAGGTTGTTGCTGAGAGCTACTTAAATAGTGTAGACTCTTCAAGATTATCTAAGAGGAAAATTAAGGACTGTATTCATGACCTTGTTAGATCTGGCAATGTAAAGCTTCAAGGTCATATTATTAAAAACGGTACCGAGCTTAAAATTGGCACCTATTATAAAACAAAAGGCGGCAATGGTAATATTGTTGTTGTAGGAAGAGATGGACTAGAAGAGTATTTCGTGCCAGCTTCAAACAGAGAACTAGCCCCTGACAAAACTCAAGTTAAGTTTTATACAGAGAGTAAAAGCTCTGATGTTGCTGTGGTTTTTGAAGTAATGGATTTTAGTAAAGATTTTGTTTACGGAACAGTTGCAAACGAAGACGGAGTGTTTGTTTTTTTACCAGACGATGAAAGATATAGAAATAAAATTAGTATGGTGCAAAATGAGTTTGCAAAAAAAGCAGAAGGCAAAAGATGTTCGGCTAAAATGCTAATTTCAGATAAGAAAGAGGCGCTTTGCCAAATTTCTGAAGATAAACAAATTTTTGGGCCCATCAACAACCCTATAGCTACAATTCAATCTATGTTAGATGAAGAAGGAATTAGTTCAGAATTTCCTGAAGAAGTAATTAGGGAAGCAAATGATATTTCAGCTAGCATTAGCAAAGAAGAAATAGCTAGGAGGGTAGATTTTAGAGATAAGCTATTTATGACTATTGACCCGGCTACTTGTAAAGATATGGATGACGCTGTTTGTGTTGAAAGAATATTTAAAAATGGTGTTCCTGTAGGATATAAACATTATTCTGCAATTGCCGATGTTTCACATTACGTAAAAGAAGGTTCAGCTCTTGATAAAGAGTCTGAAAAAAGGGGCACAAGCATTTACCTTGCAGGAGGAGTAATTCCTATGTTTCCTGAAAGGCTATCTAATGACATTTGTTCATTAAACCCGAATGTAGACCGCCTTGTAATGGTAGTAACTAAATATATTAACAATAATGGTAAAATTTTTGATTACGATATCTGCGAAGGTGTTATTAACTCTAAACATAAATTTGCTTATGAAGAGGTGTCAGCACTTCATCATAATGACCCTGAAATGTTAGAAAAATATCCTGAATATAAAGAGACTGTAGACATGCATTATGCCTTCAAAAAAAGTATGGCTAAGCATGCCAAAGCTCGAGGATCTTTAGAAATACAAGGCTATGAACCAACAGTAATTTTAAATGAAAATAAAGATAAAGTAATAGACTTTATAAACGAAAATGATGTGGATTCTCATAAAGTAATTGAATATGGAGCCGTTGGCGATAATGCAATTGTTCCAACTTTCTTAAATAAACTTGGAATACAAAGTATTTTTAGAACACATTTACCGCCAGAAGAGAAGAAGTTTGAAGAGTTAGTTGCAAAACTTGCTATATTTGGTGTGGATGCCGATAGTAATACTGATAATAAAAATTGCCAGCTAATGCTAGAACAATTTAAAGAAAGACCAGAAAGTAAAATTTTAAATTCTTTATTTGTTAGAAGTTTAAAAAGAGCAAGTTACAGTACTGAAGAGGATTTTGGGCATTCTGCACTGTCACTTAACCTATATTCTCACTTTACCTCTCCAATTAGACGTCGTCCCGATTTAATAGTGCATAGGCTTGTAAAAGAGGCTTTAAAAATTTGTAAAAAAACTATCGAAGAAAATAATATAGATACAAAAGATAAAACGACAAAAGACTTACTTAAAGTGGTTCGACATAATATGGACAGGAAAAGTATTAAAAGATTTGTAGGTGAGCTTGCACGCAGGAAGCTAGAAGTACAATGCGGACAGTTAAACAGAACAGAATTAGTAGCTGATCGCCTTTCACAAAAAGCTTATGAGCTTTGCGCGACACTTTTAATGCAGGAAAGAATTGGTGAAACCGTTAAAGGTTATATAAGTAAAATTGAAGACCAAGCGGTTACAATGACAATTTATGATGAAAATGACTTAGAGCATAGTAACATTATTGATGTTAAAATTCCGCTAACAGACCTTAAGCGAAAAAGCTATTTTGTTGACGATAATTATTGTGAGCTTTCAAATAGGAATGGGCAAGTAATATTTAGACTAAATCAACCTATAAAAGTTAAAATTACTGAAGCGGACCCTAACACTAGAACAATTTTAGGTAGTACCGAGTTAATAAAAAAATTACAACCAGAAACTAAATTACCAAAAGTAGAAGACAAAGGACTATAAAATAAAACTGCTGATAATCAGCAGTTTTTTTTTGGTTTATATAACCTCTGGTAGTGGACGAGTATAAAACTTTAACTTTTTTATAGGTTTCAAGTTACTACTCATGATAAGACAGCCATGACCTATTAGGTTTATTTTGTATAGGTTTGTATTCTTGTCTTTTATAACGCTCAAAATTTCATCAACTTCTTCCAGTGCGCCACAAGGTACAGCCTTTTTTGTAAAAGTTCCACCCTCTACATATACGTGAGAGTGAAGCATATAATTTATGTTAGGAAAATGTTTGTAAAGCTCAAGTTGAACAGGAGTATCGACAGAAGGTTTATGTTCCCCACAGTAGTAAATTTTATTGTTGGCTTTAAAGACTTCAACAAAATTATTTTTATCAATAAATCGCTTATCTACGTTTCTCTTGCTCACATAAATTTTACTATCTTTTTTAAAAGAGGGGAAGCCACGCTGGCACCTAAAACTACTGTTGCCTAAAAACCGAGTAACTGTTTTTTCTGGTTTAATTAATTTATGAAAAACTTTTGCCCAACTCTTAACAAGTTTAAAAAACTCTTTGTTATTTGGTACTTTATTTTCTTTTTCTGCTTTAGTGGTAGAAACCCTTGTAACGCTAAGTAAAAAATTTAAACGATTGAAAATCGCATTAGCAAAATCTTCAACATTACTGCCTGTATACCAACTAGTAGCAAGGGGATCAAAAACGTTAAAATTAACAACATTGTTTTCTTTTTTAAATTCAACCAGTAAATTAGCTTTTACGCTTAAAGCCCTGTTTATCATCTGGGCATAAGAATATTTACCACCGTCATTTCTCTTTGAGGCAACAAGTAAAACCCTTGGGTTATATTTTTTTATATCTCTAATTTTACTTAAACTATTAGGAACGTTGCTCCACCAAAAAACAACATCAAAACGGGTAACAATTTTTAAAATATCGTTTAGCTGATTATAAAAACCGCCATTAAACAAAGTAAGTTCCTCGACACTAGGCATAGTTTTTAACTTGTTAGTAATTTTAGTTATTAAAGAAGACTCTCTTCCGCCACTTCCGTCAAAATTACCACCAACAAATAATATTTTCATAGTTTTGCCTCCTCAATAATTGTAGTTAGTTTTTGTGCAATTTCTTGCTTTGTGTTAGCGCGCAAGGTTTCTTTATTTTCATTTATTAAAAATGCCTTATGACCTACCGAATTTATATTACTCAAGTCATTTGCAACTACTAAATTGCAGTTATTTTTAATAAGTAAGTTATGACCAACCCCGATAAGTTGTTGCTCACTTACATTGTGAAGCAGTTTAAAACCCACAAGATATGTCTCGGGACTTAATTTTTTAATGTAAGAAATTATTTTAGGTGTGGGACTCAGTTTAATTATTAAAGAGTTTTCATTTGAAGCTATTTTTTTACCACTGTCAAAAATGTTTAAGTTATTATCAATTAGGCTTGCCACATTAAAAGGTTTATCGTCTAAATTATTAATAATGTGCTCAGCTAACATATCAGAACTTGTAATGTAGTCTACAGTATAATCAGACACCGCCATAGCATGAATAAAAACAGTTATCTTGGTTTTTGCTAAAAGCTCTTTTACCGCAACTAGTAGACTATCTGTGCTATCAACTAAAACTATTTTCACTTTTTGATGTTGGGGCTTAAGGGTATGTCTTGTGCAGACATAAAACAAAGTATCAACCTCTAAATTACTATTTAAAAAACTCTCAGCAATGACTCTTCCAAGCTTTCCACTAGAAGAGTTTGTTATTTTTCTTACGCTGTCAATGTTTTCACTTGTACCACCAGCAGTAATAACTATGTTCATAATTATACCTCACTTAAAGTTTTTATAACCATATTTACAATGTCATCTATCTTAGCAAGTTTGCCAACAGCAACATCGCCACAAGCTAGCATCCCACTTGCTGGAGCAATAAACTTGTAACCATAGTTTTTTAATTTTTTAATATTGTCCCTAACAATTTGATTGTTATACATGTTTGTGTTCATTGCAGGGGCGAACAAAACTGTCGAGGCAGTTGCCATAAGGGTAGTAGAAAGCATATCATCAGCAATGCCACCTGCAACCTTACCAATTATGTTAGCTGTGGCTGGTGCCACAACAAAAATATCAGCCAGTTTTGCAAGTGAAATATGTTCAACATCAAAACTTCCAATTCTCTCAAAGGTATCTTCAATAACCTTGTTTCCACTCAATGTCGCCAGAGTAAGCGGTGTTATAAATTCTTTTGCGTTTTTAGTCATTACAACAAACACATTAGCACCTTCTTTTTTTAACTTACCAATTAATGTTGCTGCTTTGTAAGCTGCAATCCCACCTGTTACGCCAATAACAATATTTTTACCTTTTAACATAATATCACCTCTTATATTTGCATTATATGCTAAAAAATGTTATAAGTAAAATATATAAAACTTATACTATATATAAGGAGTGCTTATAATGAATATTAATTTTGAGCTATACCGAATTTTCTATGTGGTGGCTAATAATAAAAATATGACAAGGGCAAGTGAAGAGCTTTTTATTTCACAGCCCGCTGTTTCACAGTCAATAAAAAAACTAGAGCAACAACTTGGCGCCAACTTGTTTTTGCGTTCTAATAAAGGTTTACAACTCACAAAAGAGGGGCAGGGCTTTTTTGATTACATTAAAGGTGCAATGGTTTTAATAAAAAATGCCGAAAACGAGTTTGAAAACTTTAAAGAGCTTAAAAAAGGCGAAATTAAAATTGGAGCTTCTACAACTCTTACAAAAATGCTTTTAATGAGCGTGATAGAGAGTTTCCACAGGGACTACCCACAAATTAAAATTAACATTATTAACGACCTTACAAAAAACCTAATTACAGATCTTAAAAAAGGAAAGCTAGACTTAGTTGTTTTCAATGAAGGGAATGTACAAGAGAGCGAATTTAAATTAACTCCTATAAAACAGGTTAATTATGCTTTTGTATATAACCCAAACTATTTTGACTTTAGTAGCAGAACATTAAGTCTAAGTGAGCTTAACAATTTTCCACTTATACTTCAAAAAGAAAACTCTAACACCAGAGCGTTCTTAGATACTTTTTGCCTAAAAAATTCTGTTAAATTAAAGCCAGAGCTTGAGGTTGTAAGTGCTGAGCTGGTTAAAGAGTTTACAGAAATTGGGTTAGGTATTGGCTTTGTAATAAAAGAGCTGGTTGACTTTAGTAAGTTCAGAGAGCTTAAATTAAAACAAGCCCTACCTAAAACAGAGGTCCTGTTAGCTACCCATAAAACAATTAATCCAACCTTTGCTGGCAAAGAATTTATTAAATATTTAAAGTAAAACTAACTTAGTATTGACAAAAAAAAGGATTAACATTATAATTCAATAAAAGAAGGAGATATAAAATGGTTAAATTAGAACAATATAGAGACACATGGCTTGCTGAGAAGTTTGATGAGTTCATAGGGTTTTATCCTAGAGAATTTGCTTGCTTTGATAATTTTTCTGCCTTTAAAGTTAAACATAACGAGGTAGAATATTCGACATTAGAGCATGCATATCAAGCACTAAAATTTATAAAAACATCAGAAGAAGTTTATAATAAAATTGTAAATTGTTACTCTTCTCATGAGGCACAAAAAATTGCTTTTGCTAATAAGGATAAAGTTGACCCAGAATGGGAAGATGTAAAATTAGATATTATGAAAAAACTTGTTATGTTAAAAGCAGAACAAAACCCGTACGTTGTAAGAAAATTATTACAAACAAAAGATTATATGATTGTTGAAGATTCTCCTAAAGATGGTTTCTGGGGAATAGGTCAAGATAGAAAAGGTCAAAATAATCTTGGTAAAATTTGGATGAAGGTTAGAGAGATATATTTTAATAAAAACTAATAAAAAAAGAGTGATTAATCACTCTTTGTTACTCAATTATTGTTATTTATAAACTGTAATTAAGGCTTATTTTATTGATATTGTTTTTTTATACCAATTCAGGTAATTTATATATTGTAAAAAATTATAATATATGATAAAATTATTATAATGAAAATAGGGGAAACAAATGAAAAAATTTTTAAGTTTTAGTTTAATAATGTTTTTAATCATGGCTTTATCCGGTTGTAACTTATTGAACGTAAATAATCAAGAAGAGGAGATTCCGGATATTAGATATATGTCTAGTATTAACTTAGCATTAGCTACAATTGATAAGTTTGAATCTACTGCTATGAGCGACGACGAAGACAGATATTATTTTAGCAAAATAACGCAAAGTGAATATGTTGAAGGTGTTGGTTTTAGCCAGTCTGAAACAGAGGGTATTATTGATGTTGCTATGTATAAGTATGGTAATGGTGATGAACTTTTTATGCATACAGATAATACAATAAATGCTGGATATAAAAAAAATATTGAAAATGATAATTCGCAAGTGTATTTAACACGTTTACCAGAAGGAATTTATGATTTATCAGATTCTTCAATTATATTCAATAATTTGAATTTAGCTTGGGAAGTTCAAACAGAATATGACATGGAAAATTATGAAAAAAACATAAGTCTTATTAGTTTTCACAACTTAGAGTTTTATCAAAGTCTGGCAGAAAGTACTTTTTCTGTTAATAACTACAGTGAGGAAACCGAGACAAGTAAAATAAGTATTAGCGTTACAACACAAAGCGCTAAAGAATATTTTTATAATAATCTTTTTACAAATTGGGGTAGAAGCCTTTCTATAAATGACTTTGAACTTAATGATGCAACTATTGAACTAGAAGTAAACAGACAACTAGAAGTTGTTGAATTAAGCATTGCAGTAGATTATAGTATGGGTGAAAATTTTGAAGATAGAAAGCTTTTTGAGGTTTTAACTCAACCCGCATTTGGTAGTGACACAATGATTGCAAGACCAGCAATAGATTACGATATAACTATTGAAGAGTCTATAACAAACGTTGGACATACAAGCGTTGAATATCTGCCTAGCAGTCAATCTGTAAATCTTTCAGTAGATATAACAAGAGGTGGATATGGTTTTGTTGGTTGGTATGATAGAGGTAATTTATTAAGTGAAAATGAAGATTATCAATTTGTTATTAGTTCAAATATAGACATAATGGCAGTATATGAATATCAATTATTTTTTATATCAACATCAGGAGTTCAGATTTCAGCCGACCCTATTAACTCAAGTTGGAAATCAAGCGTTTCTCCTTCAAGTTTTAATACTGCTTCTGGAGCTTCTCAAGAAGGAAATAGAGTCGTTATTGATGATGGATTTGAATTAATATCAACAACAAGCGAAACTATAGATGAAAATGGCGCTGGTGAGTTTGATTTTTATGCAGCAAACTATGATACTGATGAATTTACAATTGTAGAAAATACTGAGAGTTATTTAGTATTTGATTTATATTTATTAAATCAGGGTGCAAGTGACTTACAATTAGAGCTACTAGACACTTCTTCAATTATTGATGGTATTGAGGACAGAGACTCTGCATGTGTTACAAGAGTAGGCTTTGTTGTTGAAGGTAGCGCTGCTACAGAAGCTGCTGCTGTTAATTTAAATGGTGGAACAAGTCAAGATACATATATATGGGAGCCGAATTCAGAATTTAGAAGTACCGCTGCAATTATGAATAATGCGGTTGTTGGTTCTAAGTATGATTATTATGGGGTTAATGGCGATAATAATGGTAATGTTCTTTCAGAAGAAGCACTGGATGAATATAGTCATTTTGCATCAGATCCAAACTTTAACTCTCTGGTTGACTATACTTACGATGTAGGAGCAGGTGATAGTGGTATTATAACAACACTTCAAAGTGGAAAAATTACAAAGATAAAAGTATTTATATGGATAGAGGCACAAGATATTGATTCGTATAATAGTATTGGAGATATTTTAATTGATATAGAACTTAATGCAACTGTTATTGCAGATTAATGACATGTAGTAAGTTTAATACAAATAAGTAACTAACAAAAAAGAGTGATTAATCACTCTTTTTTTCTAATAAATAAGTAACTTCTTTTCTGTTATGGAAAAGATTTTTTATTTTTAAAATTTTATATTTTTTACTTAGTTGTTTATTTACTTCTGTAATAGTTTTTTGAATGCGAGGGTCAATAAACTTAATTGTACAAACAATATTACCATGCTCTTTTAAGTATGGGTGAACCTTTAACATAATATCGCAGGCCATATCAGGATAGACATTCATATCGTTTACAATCAAATCATATTTTTCGGTAAGTTTAAAATCTTGAACCTTGCCCTTAAAGTGTTTTATATTTGGGTTTTTAAGTAGGTCAGAGTGAAGCTTTGCCGGGTCAACTGCGTGAACCATAAACCCTTCATCTGCAAGAACTTTTGTCCAGCCTCCAGGGGCTGCTCCAATATCCATAGCTAGTGCGCCTTCAACCTTTAAGTTAAATTTACTAATAGCTTCTTTTAATTTATTTTCCGCTCTACTAATTTGTCGTCCGCCATTTCTAGAGAAGATTCTATACTCATCACTGTGTGCATTTAAATTCTCTTCCGACATTGAAACACCAATGTAAGCCGTCATTCTTTTAATCATAATAGAAACAGTTAAAATGTTGGATTCCTTAAGTTTATAATCAGAAAAAGTTGGCTGACCACCAAAGTCTTTCTCTAGTTTACTTCCAACAAACACTTCTATGTCTTTACTATTAAAATCAAGAGTTTTATTAAACACTCTTGCTTGAACAGAGTAGTTTTGTGATTTTTGTAAATTTGTCATTTGTGAGGCAGTGTTATAAATTTCCCGAAGAGCCGTCTCTTTATTTTCACTTAAACCTATTACTTCGTTTACAGGCATAATGTGTTTAATAAAAATAGGGTCTTTTTTAAGTAGCTCCTGCAAAAAAGTCTTAGCAGAAAGACGAGTTTCTATCAGTGCAATAAAATCACCAAAACGCTCAGTAATTTCTACATTTTTATCAAGTTCTTTCAGTTCCAGAAGTACTGCTTTTTCAAGCTCTGGAGTATAAGTAATAATATATTTCATTATTTAATCCTTTAATTGGTGCTCCCGACAGGAGTCGAACCTGTGGCCTATCACTTAGGAGGCGATTGCTCTATCCATCTGAGCTACGGAAGCATATTTAATAACCTGCTTTTTTATTGTAGCTTTTTAACAGTATTTTGTCAACTTTTAAAATTAATTTAAAGCTATAAAATTTTTACTTTAATGTTTTAGTAATTTGCCCGAGGTGTGGTATCATTAAAAAGAAAAAAGGAAAATTATGAAAAAACGATTAGACAATTTTTTAGTAGAAAACAATTTTTTTAATTCGAGAAGCAAAGCACAAAATGCAATTAAAGAAGGTGCTGTTTTTGTGAGTGGTAAAAAAGCTACAAAAGCGGGTACAATGGTTGAGGCGGAGATAGAAATTGAAATAAAAGACTTTGCTAATAATTATGTTTCAAGAGCAGGCTTAAAACTTGAAAAAGCCGCTCGGGAGTTTGATTTAACCTTCGCGGGTAAAATAATGTTAGACATAGGCTCTTCAACTGGAGGGTTTGTTGATTGTGCTCTTCAAAAAGGCGTAAAAAAAGTAATTGCCGTTGATGTTGGTACAAACCAACTGGTGAGTAAACTAAGAGAAGACAAGAGAGTAGAGGTGTTTGAGCAAACAGATTTCAGATATATTGACAATAAACTTGTGAGTGAAGTAAATATAATTACTATAGATGTTTCATTTATTTCTGTGACTTTACTGCTGGAAAAAATTGCAGAGCTAAAAAATGCTAAAGAAGTGATATGTTTAATTAAACCTCAGTTCGAATGCGGAAAAACAATAGCGCGTAAATATAAAGGTGTAATCAATGACAAAAAAGTACATATAAAAATTATTGAGAGAATTATTGATAGTTTTATGCAAATAAATTTTAATATTCAAAATTTAACCTTCTCAGCCATTACAGGTAAAAAAGGAAACATTGAATATTTGGCTTATTTTAGCAGGGATGAATTAAAAAGAATTGATATAAACAATATAGTTGAAGGCGCTTTTAAAATTTTTTAATATAGATTTGACTTGAGATGTGTAAATAATATAAACTAAAAAAGAAAATAATAAAAAAGAGGAAATTTTATGAATTTATTTAACGATATAGCACTTTTTTTACAAAGCACAATGGATACACCAGCAGCCTATGGTTGGTTTCATTTACTTTCTATTGTTTTAATTGCAAGTTTAGCAATTTTTATGGCAGTAAAGTTTAAAAACGCTGATGATAAGGCGAACAAAAAAATTCTAATTATATTTGCTGTAATTATGCTTGTATTAGAAGTTTATAAACAAATAAATTATGTTTGGTATAACGCTGGAACTAATGTATGGGACTATAGCTGGTATGCTTTTCCATTCCAATTTTGTAGTGTACCTATGTACATTATGTTACTTGCTGGACTTATTAAAAAAGGAAAATTTCAAGAAAGACTATTTGCCTTTTTAGGAACATATGCATTGTTTGCAGGGCTTGCCGTAATGCTTTATCCTGGCGACGTTTTTGTTAGCATGATAGGTATTAATATTCAAACTATGATGCATCATGGCTTTATGTTTGTTGTAGGTGTTTATATGCTAGCTAGTGGCAGAGCACCAATTAAACAAGACACAATCATAAAATCACTACCTGTATTTGCAGTACTTGCGCTTATGGCACTTGGTATGAACTATATGGCAGTATGGGTAGGCTTAACTGCAACTCATACATTCAACATGTTCTTCATCAGTCCATTTTTTGGTTGTACACTACCTGTGTTAAGTATTGTTTTTGATACGCTACCATATATTGCATTCTTACTAGTATACATTTTAGGTTTTACTTTTGTAGGCTACCTGATGCTTGTAATTGCAATGGGTATTAAACAACTTTACAATTTAATTATTAAAAGAGAACAGTTAGAAAAAAAATAAATTAGAAAATGTAATAAAAAAAGACAGCTCAATTTGGGTTGTTTTTTTATTTTACCAATAAAAAGATCAAATCACTTGTTTTAATATTATAAATCATATTAGGGGGATAAATAAATATGAAAAGATTTTTTGCTTTTTTACTTGTAGGTATATTATCTGCAGTAATCATTGGCACAGTAGCCACTACTTATGACCTAAACATAAATACAGTAGAAGCTAGTAGCAGCTATAGGGTAGTAACTGAGGGCAACACCGTTGTTAACGTTATTACACCAGAAAATTTTCCTGCAATAGAGTTTCAAAATTTTATTGGACAAGATGTCGAGACTGTTTCTACAATAATTGCAAATAAAGGCAGTTATAGGGTAGAGGTTATAAAAATTGGTCAAACCCAAATTAGCAATAACTATGGTCAAATGACTACTGAGGAAAAAATTGAGCACATTACTGAGCTAATAACTCAATATGTGGAAGAACTTGATGCAATAAACCAAAGTGTGTTAGATTTTGAAAATATTGATATTTCTAACTACACAGAAGCAGAACTGGCAGAGTATGAAGAAGCGCTAACAACACTTTTAATTGAGACTGAAGAGATAATAGCAAAACTTGCTGATCTTGACAATAAATTATTAGGTATTGAAAGCCAAATGGTTAGAGAACAGATGAGACTTACTTACAATATTCAACTAAAAGTTCCTGAAACTGCTGAGGGTGAACTTCATTATGAAAAACAATTTAGATATTATGAAAAACGATCAGGCATTACGCAAGGTCAAATGTATTCTTTCACTTATAAAATTGCACACTATGAAGAAAATCTTTTAGAGTTAGAAGCACAGTTAGAATTAAAGTCTGCTGAGCTTATTGTACTGACAGAGCTGGATATATCTGCTTACACTGAAGAAGAGCTTATAATCCATAATGAACAAGTGGCTTTAATTGAAGCAGAAATTGTAGCTTTAAATGAAGATATTGTAAATTGCAACGAGCACATAATTGAAAAAGGCGATGCAGTATTACAAATGCAAAGACAGGTTACAGAAGCTCAAGCACAAGTTAAAAGACAACAAATGGAATATAATAAGCAGCAAAAAGATTTAAATGCCGCCAAAACTAAAGTAAAAGCACAACAACAAAAAGCAATACAGGCAAAAAATAGTGCACAAGAGGCAAAAGGTAAAGTTAATCAAATGAAAGAACAAACCAATGCAAATAGTTCTAATTCTTTAAGAAGAACAAGCAAAGTATTAGATAACAGATTTAGTAAATTCCATACTTTTTCGTAAATTAAAATATGTAATAAAAAAACAGCTCTACATTGAGCTGTTTTTTGTAGTTTTTATTAAATTAAGCAAGTGCTACAGGGCTATCCCCATCAATTTTTACAAGCTCCATAATATAAATGGTAGTTTGTGAGCCTTCTGCTGGTTGAAGTGTTAGAGTTACAACTTCTTCTCCCTCAGTAACTGTGAATATATTCGGTAGTCCCGATTCAGGCGTGGTTGTTAGAGTATCATCTTCAAACGTGTAAGTGCCTTCCTCTAAAATTACCCAGGCACCCTGAGTAAATTGATAGCTTCCATAACTAGAGTCAGAATTAAAGCTCATAACTCTTGATTGGTCGGTAACAGAATTTTCTACACCGTTCCAGTTTAGATGGGTTACATAATGATCCCCTTTAATGTCAAACTCTGACGAGCATGCCGCTAGACCAGTAGTTAGTGTTACAATTAAAATAATTGCCAAAAAGTGTTTAAGTAATTTTTTCATTTTTTACTCCCTTATTATTTAATCTAATATTATTATACTATATGCTTCAAAAAAAATAAAATAATAAAAATGTCTTTTTTTATTATTTTATATACCCGATCAGTTTGGTTTGAATTAAGCTAAAAATGGTATATAATGATAGCACTTCAACATTTAAAGGATGACACATATGATTAAACTTGTAGTTTTTGATATCGATAAAACCTTAGCTGGCACTAACGAGGCTATGAAAATAAGCACAATAGAGCTCTTAAGAGAACTTGAAAATAAAGGGGTAACGGTGGCTATCGCCTCAGGAAAACCAATTAGTTATGTTTCTGGTTTTGTAAGGCAAATAGAACTTAAAAACCCAATTTTAATAGGTGAGAATGGCTACCATATTCATTTTGGTGACGAATTTCCTCCGAAAAAACATTTCAGACTACCAGTAGATGAGAATAAAGTTAAATTGTTAAAAGAAATTAAGAAAAAAATAGTAAAACAACCGTTTTATGAAGATGCGTGGCTTCAACCTAATGACATTAACATAGCATGTATGCATGATACTGTAAAAACAGAAAGAGAAGTTGAAACATTTTTAATAGAAGAATTAAAAAATGAAAGATACCAAGATCTTCACCTAACAAAATATTTTGACTGCATGGAGGTAGCTATTGAAGGAATAAGTAAAGGGCTTGCAGTTGAAAAAGTTATGAAGGAACTTAACCTTAAAAGCTCAGAAGTTATAACAACGGGAGATGGTATAAATGACCTTTCTATGTTTAAGGTTTCAGGCACTGCTTTTGGAATTAAATTAAAACCAGAATACACAAGTAGGGTAAATATAAATTTCACTAATATTGATGAGGTTATAAGACACATATTCGATTTGATAAAACAGTAAAAAAAGAAGTGGTAAAAGCTCATCAATTAGTATTTATTACAATAAAAAAAACAACTCTTAAATGAGTTGTTTTTTTGTTTTATTTTTTGTGCCACCAATTAGAGTAAAACTCTGTTAGGTTAAAGGTTTTAAAGCCTTCTAAATCGGTTAAAATTTGCGTGTCTTTATTACTTACATTCATTTGAAGCATATACTCTCTACAAACTCCACAAGGGGTCAAAATTTTAGGTACTTCGTCATTAATATCTTTCGCAACACAAACAAGTTTTTTAACCTCTGTTTCGCCGTTTTGTAGCATTTCAACAAATGCTGAACGCTCGGCACAATTGCCTAGTCCGCAATATACTTCAATGTTAATGCCAGTGTATACATTACCTGCCTTTGTAATAAGTGCACAGGCTACAACACCTGTAGTTATGCACTCAGTTACCTTTTGGTAATTTAGTTTGCTAATTGCAAGGTCATAAAGTTCTTTAAAATTTAACTCGTGTTTCATAAGTAAATCCTTTTATTTTTTGCTATTTTTTTCTGTTACTTCTACGTGTTTTTCTTGTACTACAGTAACGCCATTTTCTTGCTGTTTCATAAGGTCAACCATTTCGGTTAAAAGCGTTTCTGTTTTAGTAAGTTTTTTAGCTGGTTTTTTCTTTTTTAAGTTACCCTCAATGCCATCTAATTTATCAATAGCCTCTTCAAGTTTCTTTTGGCTTTTTGAAATTACTTTCAGTGCCACAAAAATAAAGAAAGCGATAATTAAAAAGTCTATTAGTGTTTTAATAAATGAGCCATACATAATTGCAACTTCTTCAGTGGTTTCACTGGCCTGAGTTATTACAAATTTTAAGTCATCAAAACTAACAGTGCCTAAAATTAAGCTAAGCAGTGGCATAATAATATCGTTAACCAAACTTGTAACAATTTTACCAAACGCACCACCAACAACAACAGCTACTGCAAGATCTAAAATATTTTTCTTAAGCGCAAAGCTTTTAAAGTCGCGCATAAAGCCGCCGACACTATCAAGGCCTTTATCAAAAGTTTCTTCAAGTTTTTTTCTCACAAAATATCTCCTAGAAATAGTTTTTTTTATCTGTTAGAATTATACATTACTTTTAATTTATTGTAAACTAACTAAAAGCAAATATCAAAAACTGGCACTTGAGCGTTATTTAACTATGTTAACTATGTTAACTAAATTCTTGATTTAATATCAAATGGATTGATAAAAAAAAAATTAAGTGATAAAATAAAATAAATATTGCAGATTTATTGAACTAAATTTTTTAGGAGTTGTTATGCAAAAACTTTACAAACTTACTTTAGCACTTATGATGGTATTTTCAGCAATGTTTTTTGGTGCTTGTGGTGAAGACCCAATTGTAGACAATCCAACACTTGTAACGGGTGTTGAGTTTGATAGTAGTTCAATTACACTATTAATTGGTGATACTTACGAACTTGAAGACGAAACATCGGTAACTCCGGCAGACGCATCAAACAAAAAACTTCGATACATAAGTCAAAATGTAAATATTGCAACAATAGATGCTAGTGACGGCACAATTACGGCAATAGCCTCAGGTGTTACCACAGTTTTAGCACAAGCAACTGATGGAACCAGCAAACAAGCCTACATGGCAATTAGGGTGCAACAAAACCCAACTCAACTTACGGCTCCTCTTGCTCTAACTATTGAAGAAAACATATTATCTTGGCAACCAGTGTCAAATGCACTTGGTTACATAGTTAACATAAATGGTACAGATAGACACACTCTTAATTTAACTCAATACGAAATTACAACATTTGGAGATACAAGAACTTATAAAATTCAGGCAATAGGCGATGAAAATGCAATTTTATCAAGTGCTTATAGTCAGGCAATTCAAGCAAATATATTAAGCAGTCCTACAAATGTTAGCAATAATACAGATGTAGTCTCTTGGGACTCAGTTACTGGCGCCGAGAGTTATGAAATTTGGATTAATGGTGCAATTGTTGAAACAGAAGAAACAACAGTGCAGCTAAATTTAACATCAGCACAAATATATCAAATAAAAATAAGAGCAGTTAGTATTGTTTTTGGTGTATTCCCATCACTTTATACAGAAGCTCTTCAAATAGAAAGGCTTGCTGTTCCAGCAGGTGTGGCATTCCAGCAAAGTGGATTTGTATGGAATAGCTCTCTTCATGCTAGTACCTACACTGCAGAAATTAATGGCATGGAAGAAGGCACGCCTCTAACAAATTATAAACTGCCAGAGGGTTCTCCTTCTGGAGCATACACATTTAGAGTAAAAGCAGTAGGAAATGGAACCAATATTTTAGATAGTGAATATAGTCTAATGCTTACAACCACAAAGCTTGAAGGTGTTGAAGATGTTTACGTTGAAGATGGAATATTAAAATGGTTGACAGTTTCTAATGCGAATTCATATACCTTAACCATAAACTCACAACAACTTCAAGTAAGTGTTGAGGGTTACTACTCTCTTGATAGTGCATATGGTGCAGGGCTTTATACAATTTCAGTTGTTGCAAATGGTAATGGAGCAAGCTATATGAATTCTAACTCAAGTAGTACCTTAGAAACAACTAAACTTGGAAAAATTGCAAATATTGGTGTAATTGACGGCGTAATTAGTTGGTTACCTACACTAAATGCAACACATTATTCTATAAGGTTTGATGAAGAGGAACATACTTCAAATGAATTAACTTATGACATTGGCAACGAGGTTGTTGCAGGTGAATATCAAGTTGCAGTAAGAGCAGAAGCAGATGGATTTTTACGTTCAGAATATACTGACGAGATAATTGTTGAAAGATTAGAGACACCTCAAAACTTTAGAATTGAAAATGGACTTTTAAGATGGGATAGTGTAGCTTACACGTCTTATTACGAAATAGTGGCAGGAGCTGAAACTATTAATGCAGGGCTTATTAATGGTTTTAAATTAAATTTACCTCCGTCAAGTTATGACATTAAAGTGAGAAGCAGGGGGGATAATACAAGATACTTAACCTCTGAGTTTACTGAAACCGTTACAGCAACAAAATTAGATACACCTACATTCCTAGGACTAGATAAAGGTTATATTGATATTATTCCAGTACCAAATGCTTCTAACTATGTTTTAGAGGTTAATGGACTTCCGTATATAATGAGTGGAGATTCATTCCCATTCTTGTTAAATGCAACACCAGAACAAACACACAATATTACAATGTTTGCTATTGGTGATAGCATTATGTATTTAAATAGTAATTATATTGACTCGAAAGATTTTTATCAACTACCAAATGTTCAAAACTTTACCGTTGAAGATGGTATTTTAAGGTGGGACAGCATAGCAGGTGCTTCTGAGTATGAGGTTTATATTAAAGACCAAATCGAAGAGCATTTTAATGAGGTGACTGACTTAACTGTAGCTAGCTCTAACTTTTTTGATTTGTCTAGTACCCCAATAGGTCAATACACGGCTATGGTAAGAGGAAGAGGAGACTCTATTACTAACTTAACTACAGCCTCAAGTGAATATATTGACTTTGAAATTTTAGACACTCCACAAAACTTCAGAATTTCTAACGGCATTTTAGTATGGGACTCTGTTCATAATGCCAGCGGATATACTATTAACATAGATGACAGTGTAGCAGAAGTAATCTCTGGTAATAGATATATACTAGATGATAGCTACCCTGAAGGAATTTACTCTATTAAAATTGCAACTTATGGAAATGGTATAAACTTTATTTCTAGTGATTATACAGATGTTATTATTGGCGACAAAACAGTAGCACCTACTAATTTAAAAGTATCTGATGGAACAGTTGAAACATTTGGAACATTAATTTGGGACGAAGTTCCAGATGCGATTTATTATATGGTGAATATTGCGGGTGGTTATTTCAGAGAAACTGAAACCATGTTTGATGCAAATTATTCATATATTGATGGTATTTATGATGCTAAGGTTTATGCCGTTAAGTTAGATGGTATTTTAAGTGACCCAAGTAATTTAGTTAGAGTAGAAAAATTAGCTGTACCAGCTAATTTAAGAGTAGAAGGTAGTATTATTAAATGGGATAGCGTACTTAACTCGGAAGGCTATTATTTATATATTAATGAAGATACTATTACAATAGATTCTAACGAAATAGTAAGTTACGATTTTAACGAAATAAATTATGACAATTATGCTGTTGGTACATTTAATGTTTCAATTAGGGCAATTGGAGACTCGGTTGATAAGCTAAACTCACACTATTCAGAAAATGTTGCCATTAATGTTATGGCTGCACCAAGTGGTTTAAATGTAAGTGGAGGACGTATTGCATGGAATAGTGTAGATGGCGCCCTTGAATATGAACTTTCAATTAATGATGTACCATTGATTGTTGGAGATATTAATAGTTGTTTACTTCCAGATAGTTATGAGTTTGGTGCTTATGACTTAAAAATTAAAGCAATTGGAAATGACTCTACAAATATAACCAGTGCATATTCTAATATATTTAGCGCAATAAGGCTAGATCATCCTGAAAACTTAGGTCTTGATAACGGTAAAGTAGATTATGATACTGTAGCAAATTCTGATGGATACCTTGTATTAGTTACAGACGAAGAAAATTATGAGGCAGGTATTTATGTGGGTACAGCTACTACTTATGAGCTGAATAATACCTTTATAAGTGCTAATTATGATATTGCAGTAAGAGCTGTAGGGGACGATACAATTTATTTAACAAGTGTGCCTAGCCCACAAATTAATGCTGATAAAATTAATATAGTAATAGACTTTAAAATAGAAGATGGTATATTAAAATGGACTCCAAATAGTGAAGCTAGTGAATATATTTTAAAAATTAATGATGGAACATATTATATTGGTATTGTTAATTCTTATAGCCTGCCTGACAATTTAGTTCAAACAGGTTACGAAATAAAAATAAAAGCTAGAGGCGATAGTGTAAATAAGTTAAATAGTAATTACACAAATACTATTAATGCAACCAAAATGGATATGGTTACAAATCTTAAAGTTGAAGATGGTATTATTAAATGGGATGGTGTTACTGCCCCTGATGGTTATACTATTAAAATTAGTGATGGCGTCGATTTAAATTATGAAGAAATTTTATCTTCAGGTACTTCACAGTATGTACTAGACGAATTATTTGCACCAGATGCTTATGAAATTTATGTACAAACAAACGGTAATGACCTTGATAACTTAAACTCAGTTAATGTAGGAAACATTGCGGGGGACGGACCACTTCTTGCTACTAAGCTTGAACAAACAGCAAACATAACCTTAAGTGGAGATGATACAGAATATACCCTAAGCTGGGATCAAAAAACAGACGCAAATACTTACAGATTAATTATGATTAAAGCAGGCGTATCAGTTGTAGATGAGGAAATTAATCCAGCTACAGACTATACAATTTTACAATCGTTAGAAGAAGGTGTTTATTTTGTAACCGTTCAAACTATGGGGGACGATACGGATAAATTAAACGCAGATGTAAGTGATTCAATTACTATTACAAAACCAGAAAGTGCTGCTGATACTATTCAAGCTGCAAGTGGTGTTGCAACATGGGATGCAAGTATTTACGACCCAGAGTATATTTCATATGAGCTTACTATAATACTTGACGGTAACTTGCAACCGGTTGAAAATACTGACAACAATTATTACTATTTGACCGAACTTGGTTACTATGAAATTTTTGTAGTTACAATATTCTCAAATAGTTTAGAGAGCGACCCAAGTATAACTGTTGAATATGATTTTGATTTATTTAATAGTGGAGATGGCGATGGCAGTCCATTTGAAATTGTTAACGAAACACAACTTAACAATGTTAAATATAATCCTACAGCTAATTATATTGTGACTAATGATATTACTCTAACAGCTTCTAACTTTGAACCTATTGGTACACTTAATAATCCATTTACCGGAACCTTTGATGGTGGGTCTTACTATATTGATAATTTAAGCATTCAAAATGTGTATAGTTATTCTGGTATGTTTGCCTACATTTCAGAAAGTGCTACTGTTAAAAACTTTACTTTAAATAATGTTTCAATAACCTCACCAAGTCAATATACTGGTGCAGTTGCAGGTTATAACGCAGGTTATATTTATAATATTAATGTTGTTGGAGATATTGACCCAACATTAATAGATAGTCAAAAAGATCTTTATGCAGGCGGTATCGCTGGGTATAATTCTGGTGAGATAGAAAGAGCAATTACTACTGGTGCAGTTACACCAACTAATACAAGTAATGTTGTATATGCAGGAGGTATAACTGGTTATAATAATGGTTATATTTTCCAGTCTGGTAATGAAGCAACCTCAAGTGTTATTGCAAACTTCGCAGGTGGCATAACAGGTTACAACAATGGCGATATTGAAGAGTGTTATAACAAAGGTTCTGTTACAGCAAACAGTTTCGATGATGCTGTTGATGCCAATGCTTATGCAGGTGGTATAGCCGGACTTAACTTAAATAATGACGTGTTTGGTGGCTACACTGGACGTATTATTAATTGTTATAATGCAGGAATAATTGCAGCTTATTCAGACAATGTATATGAAGCTTATGCAGGTGGAATAACTGGACTTAACTCATTTATAGATGATACTAATTACGGTGAAGTATATAACTGTTATAATGTTGGAAACATCAATGCTTCGGCGCCTCAATCTACAACATATATTGGCGGAATTACAGGCAATAATTTAAAAGCTTCAAAACTAAGTTATAGCTATTATCTTGATAGTACTGCAAGTGTTGTTTCAATTAGCAATCCAGGTATTACAAGTTCAGTTAAGGACGACACTCAAATGAAACTTTCTTCGTTTAAATCTTTACTTAATGAAAGTGATCAAAGTCCATCTGATATTTGGGATTATCAAGTTGATGATTACCCTAAACTTGCTTGGGAACTATAAACTAAAAAAAATAGACAAAAAAACCTTAAAAATTTTTAAGGTTTTTTGTTATTCATTTGTTAAATTATGGACATTAATGTTAAACTTACATTGACAATTTATGTAAAGGAAATTTTTTATGAAGAAAATGAAAATCAATATAGGCAATATTTTTAAAATAATAATTACAGGTATTTTAATGGCGTTAGTACTTACTATTGCCGTAGGATATGTAGCTGGATATAAAATGTTTATAGTAGATGGTAACAGTATGGAACCACTTTATATGTATAGAAGTGTGGTTATTGACCATAAGTTTCCTGCACCGGAAATGAAAATTGGTGATGCTATAACCTTTAGAGCAATAGCTGGCGCAAAACCAGTAACCCATCAACTTGTAAGAGTAGAACTTGAAAATGGTACAACAGTGGCAGAATTTAGAGATTACGTTGACTATGACCCTTCTTGGGAGGAAAATGGTGAGACTATTGTAATGTTAGAAGAATATGGCACTGATGTATGTGCTTGGTACTCGACAACTGAAATTGATGATGCCATGCGCTTTATTACTCAGGGTACAGATTTTACTCCAAACCCTTTTGATGGTAGTGAAGATAGCACTAGAAAAACTTATGCTCAAATTGAAGGTACAGTTTTATTTTCAATTAATAATTTAGGACATATTATAGTATTTATTCAACAAAACATTATGCTAGTTTCAGGGACTTTCCTTGTGTTAATTTTACTAATTAATACAGTTAAAAATGATCTTAACAAAAACTCGCCAATAGTAAAGAAAGAAGACGAAGAAGATAAATAACTTACACTAATAAAACAACTAATACATTTATATTTTGCTAGACTTTTTTAGTTTTATGTTATAAACTTTATGTATTAAAGCATTTTTACAAAGGATTAGTTTATTGTGAAAGAGTTAAATTATGAGAAAAAATTAAATATTAATATACGCACGCTACTTTTTGCCGTGCTTTTATTGCTTATATATTTAACATCATCAAGTTATGCATGGTTTACTGCGGGGGCTCAGGAAGAATCTAGTGGAGATATTGCTATTATTAATGCATTTATCTTAAATAGTTCAGATGAACCTTTAAGCTCACCACAATTAACTTATACTGGCAGTACTACACCGGTGACTACAATTGCTAAAATAACAACAGATGACCCAGGAACACCTGGTGAAGTTGAAACAACAATTGATGCAATTGTTAGAACAGCGGTTATTGGCGAGTGGTCAGGTGGACTTCCTATTGAATATGGTGGAGTTGCAACTGTTACATATCAATTTAATCAAACAGACTGGCTGGAGTCAGATGGAGAACCAATAGGGGAAGATTATGTTTATCTAAAATCTTCACTAGCTCCTGGTCCAATTATAATATTTTTACAAAGTATAACTTTTTCGGACGGTTTACCTTCGGAGTATCTAAATGAAACACTTACTGTTACTTTATATGTCGAAGCAATTCAAGCTAATCAAGCAGGTGTGGATTTATGGAATAGTGAATCTCCAACGGGTTGGGACCCATTAACATAAAATTTTAGGAGGCAAGAAAAATGAGAAGTTTATTTAGACAACTTGATACAAGCACTATTGTGTTATTTTTCATGTCTATTATTTTAATTTTAATACTTGCTGTTAATGCCTCTGCAGCTTGGCTTTTTGGTAACAGCACAACTTTTTCAGCTGTTGTTATTGGTGACCTTAGCCTTATTGCTTCAATTTCAAGTGAAGCATCGGGTGATCTTGAGGTTACAACACCAGATTTACTTCCAGGTGAAATTATTAATAGAACATTAGAAATTATAAACCCACTATCTTCAGAAAGTGGTTATGTAAGAATAAAATGTCTTTTTGAAATTGATATGGAACAAGGTGCAGGGTTTCAAGAGAGTTTAGCGGTTCAAATGCAACTTGCAGTTGGTCAAACCGACTGGGGTACAGGTCAAAGTGGACCACAATATTTTTATTACTATGACTATGTTATTGTACCAGGTCAAACAATTGAAGTAAACTTACAATTTATTGTGTTTCCAACAGCTACAAATGATAACTATGGTTTAACCAATGAAGAAGCGGGCAAACCATATAAAATTCAGGTAATTGTAGAAGCAATTCAAATGGCTAACAATGCTAAACAAGCGTGGATAAGTTCAGATGCACCGGTAGGCTGGCCATCTTAGACTTATACTAGGAGATAGAATGCAAAGTCCTCGTGCTCGAGTAAAAAAAAGTAAATCTAATCAGCAATCGTTAATTATTATTGTTTTAGTAATTTTAACTGTTGCTGCTGTAGTTTTAAATATAGTTCTTGGTATGTTTTATAGAGAGACAACTATATCGACAGTAACAATTACGAGTACTGTTAATTTAGATGCATTTATTGAAGGTAGAGAAGAAATGCTTTTTCTTGCTGAGGATTTACAAGCAGGTAACTTAATTCCTAAAACGCTTAAAGTTGAAACAGAAGAAGACACTGAAGAGTGCTACATAAGAATAAAAACTTCATTTAAAGTTAATGGTGTTTCTAACTCTAATATTTTCATGTTGTTAGATGTGGGTGACGAGGACTGGGAACTTCAATCAGGAGTAGATACCTCTGGTTGGTTTTACTATAAATATATTTTAATGCCATCAGAACTTCATTTTGTTCATATGGTATTTAATATAAAGGAAGATATTCCTTCTAAGTATATTGGAGAAAAACTAACAGCACACATAGAGGTTGAGGTATTATCAACAGTAGAAGACTACTACGAATGGGATAACTTACCACTGGATTGGCCTCATATAGCATAATTAATAGACAGCGCACAGTCGTTGTTTTTTATTATGAATAATAAAGTGGATGTGCTATAATTTTTGTATGAAAATAATTAATGAACTGCAACAACTAAATGACATATTTAAAGAGCATAATGCTAAGCTTTTTGTTGTTGGTGGTTATGTTAGAGACAGTTTACTGAGCTTAAATCCAACAGATATTGACATTGCTTCACGACTTGAGAACAGTGAGCTTGAAGAAATATTAAAAAACAGTGGTTTTTCATTTAAGCTTGCAAGCAAAAAATTAGGAACAACTATTATAATTAAAAACAACATAAAATTTGAGCATACAACTTTCAGACAAGAAAGTTATAAAAAGGGTGGTCACCACTCGCCAGATCGAGTTGAGTTTGTAAAAGAAATAGAAATTGATGCAAAAAGACGCGACTTTACTGTAAACAGCATGTATTATGACATAGAGGAAGAAAAGGTTATAGACTTTTTTGCAGGTGCAGGGGACTTAAAGCTAAAACAGGTAAAAGCAATTATTAATCCTGAATATGTTTTTAAAAGTGATGGACTAAGAATACTAAGAATGATTAGAATAGCAAGCGAACTTGATTTTAAAATAGCTAAAAACACATTAAAGATAGCTAAAGTGATGGTAGGACAGCTACAAGATATTACTAAAGATAGAACTTACAGAGAGTTTTTGTTAATAATTAATGCAAACGATAAATATGGTTTTGAAAAAGTTAATGGCGTAAAAGAGTTAATTGAGCTTGGAGCATTAGAGTTTATTTTCCCTAACATAAGAGCAATATCTACAGAGCACAGATATAAAAAGCTTTTAAAGGGTTTAAATAAAAAACTGTTTTATTTTAGCACTTCCAAAAACCTAAGACTTGAAGCCTTTATGCTAGATCTTGCACTTCATATGAACAGATATGAAACGCTAGATAAACCAAGCGTGACGCTTAGTAAAATTTTAAATCCAAAAACTTCAGGTATTTCAGTAAGAGAAAAAAATAGCTTAATAAATGTAGTAAAGGCCTACGAGGGTGCGAATAAATTAAAAGATGATTTAACCGCCAAAAAATTTATTCAAGATCATTTTACTGAGCTTGATAGTTTGCTTATTTTGTTAAACAATAAAAGAGACACCCGAATTTATAACACTATTACAGAAAACTACGAGTTTATGAAAAAACACAAAATGCCTTTTAGCATACGTCAGTTAAAGATTGATGGAAACATTATAAAAAAAGAGTTAAAGGGTGTTGAAGACAAGCAAATTTCAGAAGTACTCCAAAAGGCTTTAAAATTTTGTTTACTAAACCCTAACAATAATACAAAAACAAAAATTGTAAAATTTTTAAAAGAGGAAGAATTATGAGTTTACTATTAGTAGAAGTAATTGACATCATAAATATATCACTTGTCAGTATTGCAGTAATTTTAATTGTAGTTAGCTTTTTTGTAAAAGCAAAACAGAGTGATACGGGTGGACTAATTAAAGAACAAGAAAAGAGTTTTGAGCTTTTAGCCAAAGAACAAGCAAGAGAGTTTGAAAACATTAAAGAATGGTTTAAGGTTTATGCTGAGGGTCAAAAAGAGCTTATTAAAAGTTATAACGAAAGAGTAGAGAGTGATATTTCTAAAATCACTATTATGCAAAAAAATCAGCTTGAAATAACTCACCAAGAACTAGTTAAACTTAAAAATTCTAATGAGCAAAAGCTAGATAAAATGCAAGAGCTTGTAAATAATAATTTAGATAGAATGTTAAAAAATAATGAAATTAAACTTGAGCAAATGAGAAAAACAGTTGGCGAAAAGTTAGATGAAACATTAGATAATAGGTTTAAACAGTCATTTAATATTATGAACGAGCAGTTTAAAACAATGACTGACCAACTTAACAAGATGAGCACTATTGCAAATAGTGTAGGAGACCTACAAAAAATTTTAACAAATGTAAAAACTCGTGGTACCTTTGGCGAAGTGCAACTTGGCAACTTGCTTGAACAAATGCTTGCACCTAACCAGTATGCATCACAAGTATCAGTAAAAAAAGGTGATCAACGTGGAGGAGTCGACTTTGTTATTTATCTTCCAGGAAAGGACGATGAGAACACTCTCCTTCCAGTTGACGCTAAATTCCCTGTAGAAGACTATTTAAGGCTTGTAGAGGCTAGTGAACGTGGCGATACAGAGGCTGTTAGGAAATTTAGAGTAGAAATTGCTAAAAGTATTAAAAAAGAAGCAAAATCGATAAATCAAAAATACATAAACCCACCACTTACAACTCCTTTTGCTATTTTATATATAGCGACTGAAGGGATGTACTCGGAGCTACTACAAAATTCTGGCTTAATTGAACAACTTCAACAAGAACACAAAGTTATAATAAGTGGTCCAACAACCTTTTCTGCAATGTTAAGTAGCTTGCAAATGGGCTTTAAAACACTTTCAATACAAAAACACTCGGCTGAAATTTGGACTGCACTTAGTAGTTTCAAAAAAGATTTTAGTTTGTTTACAGATTTACTTGTTAAAACGGGCAAAAAAGTGAATGAAGTTTCTAATACTATTGAGAATGCAACAAAGAGGACTCAAATTATTGGAAAGAAACTTAATAAAGTTACTGAAATTGCCGCACCTAATGAAAAAATTGATTTGACCAAGAGTTTGGCAGATGCAGATAGCGGAGAAGATGAAGATTAAACTATTTTAATTTACGAATAAACCCAGTCTTAAAAATACATACTAAATTTATGTAATAAGACGGGGTTTTTTGTTATGAAAAAATTAAGCGTAAAAGAAATATCTATTAGCACAACAATTTTTGCTGTTGTTTTTACCATTGCAGTTCTTGGGCAAATTATGATAATTAATAATTATATGAATGGTACTGAGCCAAGAGAGCAGTTTGCAGAGGGCGTTACTATAAGTAGCATTAATGTAAGTGGTTTAAGAAAAGACCAGGCGGAATATTATGTTGGTAGGTTTTTAGATGAGCGAATTAAAAAACTTAACCTTTCAATTAACTATTTGGGTAATGAATGGAACTTCTCAGGTGAAGATTTTGAAGTAGAGGATGATGTAAAACAAATTGTAGCTGAAGCCTATAGATATCACCAAAAGAAATTAAATGGTGAAGATGGTATAAAAACGCAGTCTATTATAGCTGAGGAGATGGAACTAGATGTTTCCTTTGAGTTTTTGTTTAAAGACTTAAAATATAAAATGGACGATATAATAAGACAAATAGAAAAAGAGCCAATTAATGCCGAAGTAACTTTTAATGCCGATACTAAAAACACTTTTAAATATAGTAAAAGTAAAAAAGGAGTTAAGGTAGATAGAATTAAACTATATAAAGACCTAGAGAAAGAATTTAATGAAAGTCCAACAAAAATGGTGGTTAACATAAACACGGTTAGCATAGAGCCTAAAATAAACAAAAAATATTTAGAAGATAAAACAGGGCTGGTAAGTATTTTTAGCACTGACCTCCACAATTCTAAACAAAGGCGCCTTAATAACGTTAGCCTAGCCTTTAGTAAGTTTAATGGAATGGTAATAAAACCAAACGAACAAATTTCTTTTAACACCATAACAGTACCTCAAACACTAGAAGGTGGTTATGAAAGAAGCATAGTAATTTTAAATGGCGTATTTGTAGAGGGTGTAGGTGGCGGACTTTGTCAGGCCTCAACAACACTTTATAATGCCGTAATACTTGCAGGGCTTCAGGTTGATGAGGTTAATAAGCACACATTGCCTATAGGTTACATCGAACTAGCGTTAGATGCTATGGTAAGTGAAAACTGGTCAGATTTTGTGTTTACGAATAGCAGCCCATACAATATTTTTATAAAAGCTTATTTAAAAAATGAAAGAGCATATGTAGAAATTTATGGTAAGAGTTTAGAAAATGGAATAAAAATCAAAAGACGTAGCGAGTTTGTAAGAACAATTCCTCACATAGGGGATGTAGTTAAAGCAGATACTACGGGAGAGTATTCTAGTAAAGTAATATATAAAGGCGAATATTTCAGGGTAAAATACCCAAGAGAGGGCTATGAGGCTAAAGCTTACGTGCAATATTATTCTGGTGGCAAATTGACCCTAGAAAAAGAAATACGCCACGAAATTTACGATCCTCAACCAGGGCTAGTAATGGAAGGTGCAAACAACGCGCCAAAAGACTATAATATTCCTGATAGTAGCGTAGAAATTATTAAAGCCGAGAACGACTCCTCGGGTACTACAGCAAACAATGTTTCCTCTATTTTACTAGACAATAACCCAACACGATATAATCCTTAAAAAATAATAAAAAAAGAGCACTTAATTAAAGTGCTTTTTTTGAACGAATATATATGCAAAACAGGAGTGCATTTTGCCAAATTTTAGTGCAATTATGGCTTAAAATAAGTAAGCTCTATTTAAAGTAAAATTTACCGTACAAGCTATCCACAATAAAAATGCTAAATTTCGGGTAAATTGTGGATAAGTAGGGTCATCATTGTGGAAATGTGGATAACTTATGCATATTAATACCCATTTTTGCATAAATTTAAGCAATTATGCAGTGGCATTATAAATATGCAAGACAATTTATAAATATAAATTTGTGGATAAGTGTATAACTTTTTTGACCAAAATGTTAAAAAAGTCAGTAAAAACAGGGGCTATAAGCAGTAAAAAGCACTATAAATACAAACAAAAGTAGCAGTAAAAATATACTGCTACTTTTTATTACTTATAATAGGCTAAATTATGCCTATTTTTTAGCTTAAAACTATACTTCTTTTTCTACCGTCTTTCTATCTCTTGGACAGTGTTTTTTCCTGTTACAGACTTTAACTTTTTCACATTTTTCATAGTGTGATAAATGCACGCAAATAGGTCTTCTAATAACTTCATAGCCGTGCTTTGTACTTATCTGTTTAATATAGTATTTTCCTGCACTTAAATGCTTAAATACAAGGCAATCTCTTCTGTTTGTTTTCGCACATCCAATTTTTTTGTGATAGCTATCATATAGACAAAATTCTGCTCCGCAAATAGGTTTTTTACATTTACAAGTTTTTAAACAAAGGCAAATGCACTTGCAAGCCTTTTTGTTAATAACTATAACGGTTTCACATTTATTATTTTTATCTAGAATAATATGATATTTCCTCTTTTCTTTTTCATAACCATGAGGTGCTTTTGATTGAATTAAATAATATTCACCCATGGGCAGGTTAGAAAAGACCGCAATACCTTTTTCGTTTGTTGTTTGCATTCTTACAAATTCGCCATTTTCTTTAAATAATTTAAAAGTGCCACCTTCAAGTGGTCCACCAGGATTATCACTTCGTAGTTTTACTATTATTTTATTGCTACAACGTAGGGCTACAGTAGTTAGGCATACATTCTGACAAGGATTGCAACAATTAAGGCAAAAAACTACAGAAACACTACGACCATACTCACTATCACTAGCTAGAGTACAAATATATTTTCCAGGTGGCAGGCAACTAAAGCTAATTCTTCCGCATCGGTTGGTAGTTCCTCTTAAACTAACCCCACATTGCCTATTTGTTAAAATTACCTTAGTGCATGGCACTGGGCATCTATTACCATCTACAACCAATACATTACAACCAAATGGACCCTTTCTGCCATAAGGATGACAACGATTAGCTTGATTTATGTTGTTACAGGTAAAAGGTATGCAACAACCATATCTAATTGGCATAAATAAACTCCTTTTTGAATAAAAGGCAATATTTACTTTTAAAGGCTACATACTGCCTTTTAATTTTTCATTTTATAGACTCTAAGGTCTACATTAGTTTATGTGTTTTTGCTTTGTTATGTTAAAAAGGAGATGCTTTTTTAACACCTCCCATATTATTTATACTAGAAATGACCACCAAAGCCACCACCGCAACCAAAGCCACAGCAATAATTACAACCATAGCAATAATTACAACCATAATTACCACCAAAAGTGTAACCACAACCTAAGCCATATCTACGTACAAATACACATCCATACATAATAAGTTCTCCTAAGTTTTTGTATTAGTAAACCAAATAAGCCTAAAACAGTTTATGTTCATATGGTGAACATTGTTAAAATGTCAAAAAAACGTAAAAAATTACAAAAATATAGTAAAAAAACTTTTTTGCTACAAACACGGTATATAAAGACATTTTATTAATTTAGCGTGTTTTGTACACAATGTATTTTAAATGATATCTTGACTTTTTTGTGTAGTTTTTATATAATATAACTAATGTAATTTAATAAACTTATTTATGATTTAAAGGCGGTACAAAATGAGCATAAGTTATGAAGAATACAAAGCTTCAGAAAAGGAAAAGTTAAAAGCTTTAGAAGATGCAGTTAAAGCTAAAGAGATTACCTCTAATTCTACACTAGTGGTTCCTCACGAAGTAGAGGGGAGTACTTTTTATTTTAAGAACTATTCAGATATTCACATTCCAGAATGTGATATGAATAAACTTAGAAGAAGTTTAGCACAAGACGCTAAAATTCCAGGTCTTATGATAGGCTTTGGTGGTGACCAAACAAACATGGCACTTACAAACTCAGTATCTGACACTTATAATAATGTGTTTAGCCCAGAAGAAGAGCTTGATACTATGATTTATACTATTGAAGATAGTGGAATTAAAGATAAAATTCTTTACTATATGGATGGTAACCATGGTCTTCGTCTTACAAAAGAGACGTCGCTTAGACCAGGTAAATATGTTACTGGCGCGCTTAAAATACCACAAAAACACGTTGAGAACATTGCACTTGTAGTTGTTAAACTTGATAACCCTATTAAAGAGGGAGAAAAAGTTACTGTAACTTTACTTGTAAGGCACGGCGAAAAAAGTGCAAGCCAAGTTGGTAGAAAAGTTGATATAACACTATCTAAGCCTTTAATTAGGGCTGTTGATGTTGTAGTTGACGGACATACCCACAAAAGCTTTTTTGGTAGTGAAAAATTTTACATAGAAGAAGCAGGAAAAAAGACAAAAGAAAAAGCTATTTATACTGCTAACTTTGGTTCTTGGCTAGATGGTAGTACATATGCAGATAGAGCGGGTTACGCAATTCCTAGCAATGCGATGGGTGAAGTTTTAAGAATGGCACTTGTACCAAATGCTGAAAAAACTGATTTTAAACTTTGTATTGATATGATTAATGAAAGAGATTTAATTAATGATAACGCAGATAAACAAATGAAAAGTGTAGAAAATGCACTTCGTGCTATAGAAGAAAAAGAATATGCTAATGTAACAGAAGTAAATAAAGCATACAATAAATCGGCAAAACAAATAAAAAAGACATCTTTATCAAAATATGAAAAAGCTAATAAAGCTGATGAAGAATTTATTAAAAAAGAAGATTACCCAGACAAACTTATATTATTCTTACCAGGTGGTTTTGTTGTTGGTGATGAAGACGTTAAAAACGATAAAGAAATTGATAAATTTGTAGAGCAAGTAAGCAAACTTGACGACAGTGCTAAAATTATTCTTAACGGTGACATGATTTTTGCGGATGAGAGTGCCTTTAAAAAGACAAGACATCCAGATGAATATTATGCTTACCTTGAAACTTTAGCTGATATTTTAGAACCAGTTAAAGACAAAATTATTGGCTATAACTCAGGTAGAAATGAACAATGGATTTTAAAAGATTATGGTAAAGAACTTGCCGAAAAAGCGCAAGTAACACACCAATTAGAAGACAAATATGCTTATCAAAAGCAAAACAAGAATGTTTTAAGAGCTAAACAAAAAACAACACAACAAGCTGAAGTGAAAAAGCATAATAAAAGTACTTTAAAACGTGAAATGAGTAAATACTATAAAGACTACGAAAAGTTTATGAAAAAGCTTGATGGTTATATTGCTGATAAAGATAAAGGCAATATGGAAATCATTAAAGCTGCAACAGTTAAAATGCTTCAAGATGAAAAAAGATTTTTAACTCCGGCAAAAGATAAAGACTATATTAATCATAAGTGGCCACTTGAAGAAATGGTTGACTTAAAACCAAACGAAAACTTAATTCAAAACATATTCTTTCAAATGTTAGGCATTGAACCTAACCCTAAAAAGTTAACAATTAACCCTCGAGTAAACGAAGACAAGCTTACTAGTATTAAAATTAAAGGTAGAACCAGAAAGCCAGAATATATTACTTTAGTAGGTTGTCACGATAAGAGTGTTGCTGGTCGTGGGGCCCAACATGGTAGAATTGGTAAAAAAGAAACTAGAAGACCGGGTCAGTATATTTATTATAATACTTCAAGAGTAGGTAAAGAATATTTATCTTCTAATAGAAGCTGTCTTATTAATCCAGATGGTTCTGAAGATGTTGTTGGAATTATTAACAATGTATATATCTCAGGTGGAAGATCAGATAATGATTTTTCTCAAAATAGAGCTTACAAATTTAAGTTTGGAGAAAATAGAGACTATAGTAGTAAAAAAGAAGGAAGAGGAATTACTCAACAGGCTTCTGATAAAAAAGAGTTAATTTATGCTTCAATGGATTATGATTCTATGATGTTTGATGAGGATATTGTTGAAAGTGTAATAAATAAACAAATTCTAGATAGTTACGAGTATAAACGTGATGAAATTGAAGAAATACAAAAACAAGAAAGAAGCCAAAAAGCTAGAGAGGCTATGGAAACTGCTCTAAGCAGTAAAAAACATAGAAAAATAGTTGTAGACGCGATTACTCGTTCAACAGATTTGGATGAAAGCAGAAAATAGCTTGCATTTGTAATTTAAAAATTGTAAAATTTAAACCATACTAGGAGAGAATTATGAAATTTGGAATTGAACAAGTTAAAGGTAAAACAATATGTGCCAATTGTGGTAGAATGATTTCACCAGATTTGGACCTTAAAGCTAACTATTGTTTTTATTGTGGAACACCTCTATCTATTACAGCTATTGAAGTTGTAGAGCAGAGACAGGCAACTTCGCAGGTTAGGGCACTAACTGAAATTGCTAAGAGTACAACTTCAGAAGAGGTTTTACAAATTGTTGAGACCCTTACAAATAAAATTCAAGGATAATAAAAAAACAAGGCATTATGCCTTGTTTTTTTTATTGATATTTATTACTAAACCTAAAGGTCTAGTTTTTCAACTACTTCTTTAACTACATCAATAGAGTGCTGATATTCTTTTTGTTCTTTTTTACTAAGAGTGATATCAATAGTTTCTCTAACCCCGTCACTTGTCATAATTGTAGGAGTTGAAATGTAAATATTGTGTTCCTTATTATAAGTGCTAAGTGTTAAAAGGGAATTATCGTTATTAAAAATTGAATTTGTAATTTTGGCTAGTACCACACCAATTCCATAACAGGTGCTGCCCTTTTTTTCAATAATTTCATAAGCCGAGTCACGAACATTGATTTTAATATGTTCCATTTGCTCGACGTCTAAATACTCGCTAATGTCCTTAAGCCCAACAGTTGCTTGACTCCAAGGAATCATTTCACTATCGCCGTGCTCACCAATAACATAAGCATGAACATTTTTTGGGTTTATGTTTAAAATTCTGCCAAGTAAATATTTAAGCCTTGCAGTGTCTAGCGTTGTACCGCTTCCAATTACTTTTTTGTGATTACCCGATAGCTTGTAAGTAACATAGCTCATAATATCAACAGGGTTTGTAGCAATTAAATAAATACCATTAAACTTGGTCTTTTTAACGCTACCTATAACGCTTTTAAACACCTCTAAATTTTTGTTAATAAGGTCCAGCCTTGTCTCACCAGGGTCTTGGTTTCTGCCAGCCGAAATGCAAATTAAGTCAGCATCATTACAATCAGAGTAGTTGCCCGCTCTAACACTCATGCTAGCCTCTGCAAAGGGCAATGCATGATTCAAATCAAGTGCTTCACCCACTGCTTTTTGCTCGTCAATATCTATTAAAACAAGCTCACTAACTCTACTGCTGTTATTAACTAAACTATAAGCATAGCTCATACCCACGTTACCACAACCAATTACTACAACCTTCATAAACACCTCTTTCTGTTTTTAATAATTTATTATACCCCAAATTAAGCTTTTAATGAAATGAAATATATACGTTTAAATAACAATTGTTATTATTGTGCTTTATATAATTTATTTTTTTATTATTATATGATACTATTTATAATGAAATTATATTTAAAAGAGGAAGTTTTTTATGAGTGGATTAAGAGGAATTATTACAAGTTTATTTGAAAATATTTTAAGTGGCTTTTTGCTAGATTTTGTAAGTATAGTGCTGACAATGACGGTTTTAGTGTTAGCTGGAATTATAATTGTAAAAGTAGTAAACAGACTGCTTCGATCAGTTTTTAATATAAGAAAAAATGATAAGCAAACAGTAACAGTAGGAAAGCTTATTCAAAGCGTCTCAAGGCTTGTTATTTGGTTTATTGTAATTGTTACAATTTTAGCAGAAGTTGGTATTGACGTTACTGCAATTATAGCCAGTGCAGGTGTTGTGGCCTTTGCCTTTGGTTTTGGCGCACAAGAAATGGTAAAAGACTTTATTGCAGGTTTCTTTTTAGTAATAGAAAACAATGTTTATGTGGGGGATGTTGTTGAGGTTGATGGGTTTAAAGGCGAAGTTATAAGCTTAGGGCTTAGAACAACAAGTTTAAAAAACTGGTTAGGTCAAATAAAAACCATTAACAATGGTTCAATTAATACAATAATCAACTTTTCGAAAGAAAATAGCCTTGCTATTGTAGACTTTGCAGTAGATTATAGTACTGATCTTAAGCAGCTTAGCAGCATTATGCCAAGCTTTTTAGAAAGTATTAAAGCAGGAAGTAAATCGGTAGTGGAAGTACCACAGTTTCTAGGTGTTACTGAACTTGGAAAAACTAGCATTAATTTAAGAATTATTGCAAAAACTAAAAGCAATGAGCAATATGCAGTTGAGAGAACAATAAGAAAAGAACTTGTAGAAATTTTAAATAAAAATAATGTAGTAATACCTTTCCCTCAAATGATTATTAGAAACGCCAAATAAGTGAATATTGACAACTATCCAAATAAGTATTATAATATATATAACTAGTTAAGGCGGTAATACTATGAGTAAAAAACTTTCAAGCAATAAAGAACTGTTAAAACAATTGTATGAGCAAATTTTAAAAATGGATAATACTTATGCTCCACTTTTTAAAAAACATGTAGAACATATAGTTTCTTTTTTACCTAATAATAATCTGGTTAAAGAAAATCATTTATTATATGAAGATAAAAAACAAAAAGTTACTTGCAAGATAGATATAGAGAGAAGTTGTGAGAATATATTTGATTCAGCAAAAAAAGACGAATATCATAGTTATATTAAAATAAAAATAGCAAGAAAAGAGTCGTTTTTTAAAGTTGATAACAAAGAATATAACACTGTAGAGCTTGGACTGACAAGCGAAGCTGTAAATAGTAAAAAATATAATGAAAGTGATACATTTATTATGGGGCATATCTTTTTTTCTGGGTATAGTAGAGGCATTGATAACCCTTATATTTATTATCATGCAACACCAAAAGGAAATAATACATATAATTTTTTTACAAGAGCTGCTAGATTAAAAGATGATAGCCAACCTTTTGATGAAAAATGGAACTATAAAATTCACGAAGAAGAAAAGAGACAACAACGACAAAACAGTGGCTATTCACAAAACAATAAAAAACAGTCTTATAGCAATAACCAAAACAGCAATAAGCAATCTAGCAGTAAATCTTCAAATAGCAAAAAACAAAACAAAAGTCCTTTTGCTAGAGTGGGTAATTTATATGAAGTATTAGGTGTTAAACCAGGTGCTACAATTAAGGAAATTAAACTAGCATATAAAAAACTGGCGCAAAAAGTTCATCCAGATTTAAATAATGAACCTTTTGCTGATGCTATGTTTAAAATGGTAAACGAGGCATATGAAACCCTAAAAGATGAAAGTTTAAGAAACAAATATGATTCTAAAAAAGGTTTTAATAAAGGACATTCGGCATAGATTATAGTAATTTTAATAATATTTAGTAGTTTAATTTTTACTTTATAACTATGAAATTATACTAATAAGGATTGATTATGTGGAGTAATATAAGTAATAAAAAATTTAATAAAGAAGATTTAGAGTTTGATAAAGAGAACATAAAAGTTAGGTTTGGAAAGCCAAGCTTAGGTTTATGGTGTTCAGAAAAAACAAATCCAGCTGATTATGGTTATGAAACTGAGTGGCATGATTTTTCTAAATATATTTATATGGATCCTAAAAACATTTTAAAACATTATGTGACAGAAAAAAATACAACCTTTGTTATAGATGTTATACCTAAAGAAACGACAAAAACAATTACGGTTACAGAGCTTAAAGACTGCTTTGATAATAAAATGTCAAAAACTGAAATTATCAGAGCTCTTAATTTAAAAAACACAGAGAACTTAGTTTTATCTATTAATAGTAAAGCAGATCATGATAAAATTGATGAGGTTTTTAGTACCTTTACGGGTTATAGAAAACTTGATAATGGTTTTTGGCGCTATGTTGCTGATAATTTTGTAGGTTGCGCGATAGAAAGAAACTTTTTTGAAGAAACAGATAGAATAAATGACTTGCATGGTATTGTCGAAATACCTTCATTTATTGCCTTTACAGATAAAGGTTTTGATTTTAAAGAAACAGAAAAAATATTATTTTTTGAAAATATTAATATGTGGGATGACACACACCCTTATAACGAGTTTATAAATAAGATCATTATTAAAGAAGAATTAATGAATTTGACAGGGGAATTTGAGGTTCCTAAACACCTAACAAACATTATAACTCAAAAAAATATGACAGACGTATATAAATTGATGAGGAAAAATGACTTAGTTAAACAGTATGATGACGATATTGATATGTTTTATGATGAAGGTAAAATTGAAGTAGTACATAGATTTTTAAAAGAAAACTATAATGTTAATATGCTAAGTGAAGACACGCTAGGGTATGTTGATATTGAAAACAATTTAATTTATGATGAAAACTTTGAAGTCCTAACACCAAATAATGTTATTAAATTTGAACAAAAAACTGAGCAAGCAGAAGAGAACCCTCATCACCTAAGTGTAGAATAAAAAAAGAACCAATTAATTGGTTCTTTTTCTTTTGCAACCTGCTGACCTTGAGTGAGTAGGTAATACATGTTATAAATAATAACCCTAAAAAAAATATGGGTATTGACCTTTTAGTTGAGTCGTGTTATAATTTTTATATAAGAGATAGGAGCATTTATGAATAGTCAAAAACATGAACTTATAATGCAGGTTTTAAATAAAAACATTAGAGAAGAAGAACAAAGCCTAATCAACGCTGAAGATAAAATCCAAGACGAAAAATCTAGGCTTGGAGCTATTATTTCACACAATAGAGAGTCTGCTCCACTACCAGTAAAACTACTAGGTGCAGCAGCAGGAATACTTTTTGGTATGGGACTAACAAGATTGTTTGATGGTCAAGAAGAAGTGGCAGCTATGGCTGCTCTAATTAGTGGGGCTGTGTTTCAACTATATAGGGTGTTAATTAAAGGCGATAAGCATGACAGAACTTGCCGTAAACGTTATAAAAGAAGTATGGAAGAGTTGAAGCTTAATGCTAAAAAAAGTAAAGCAACACTTGCCATATTATATGATAGGGCAGATAACTTTGAAGAAGAAATTGAACAAACAGGAATAATATATAGAGATGAAATTTTAGAAGAAGAAATAAGATCAGATATGAAAAAATCTCGTTATAATTCATTTAAAGATAAAATGGTAGAGCGCTCTATAAAATATAAATCTAAAAACGGTAAAGAATTAAATAAAAAAGAAAAAAATCATTTTGCAATTTTAGAAATTATAAGAAATGGTGATAGTAATAAAAAAACGGTTTAAGCCGTTTTTTTCATTTTAAAAAACAATTAAAATTGACATTTTTTTATTTTAACTATAAACTATTAAAGTACTATTTTAACAAACTATGGAGTATGTATATGTTACTAGCACTACCATTTCTGGCTTTAGTATTTGGTGTTTCAAATCAAATAAGTCAAGAAGCAACAGTGAAAGAATTTGGTTATAAATTACATATTTTTATAAAGTTTTTATTAACATTTATTTTTACCTATATAGTTAATATTATTTATAAATTATTTACACTAGGTACTGCAGATTTAAGCCGAGTATTTTTCGATTTTCATATTGTATTTACACTAGAGGCTGTTATTTTTTTAACCTTATTTTTAGCAGTTCATATTACTTGTGTAGTTTTATTTAACAAAATTTTAAAAAAATCGGCTATCTATTTACTTAATATATTATTAAAAATAAGCATGGTTTTTATTTTAATTATAGAAATACTTAAAGGAAATTTATTCTTTTCTTTTGAAATTATTTTGGCAACCAGCTTATTTTTGCTTGGTGTTTCGTTTGTATTAAATGTATTTAATAACAAAAAAATAAGTGTAAAGCAGGGAAGGGTAACCATAATTATTTTGGTATTTTTAGTTATTTTTAATGTAGCTTATCCTTATCAACAACAGCATTTATTAAATGCAAATTATATAAATAAAGAGACCATGATTATGCTTAGCGCTTTCCTAACAAGTCTATATGGATTGTTGTTTTTAAGACCAAATTTAGATAGACTAAAAGAGAGTTTAAGTCCGTATACTATTCAGGCAATGGCGCATGTAATAAGTCAGTTTGCGCTATTAGAACTTTTAGAAAATTGCATGACAACTTACATGTTTGTTATGGGGTTAATGGGCATTGGTCTTACAATATTTTCTTCAATTATATTAAAACAAAAAATAAATAAATATCAGTACCTTGGAGTGCTTCTTGCTATGGCAGGATTTGTGTATATGCAGATACTCTTAAATGTTTAAATGGGTATTTACAAGGGTTTAAAAATGTGGTAAAATATATGTAATTGAGGTTAAATTATGAAACAAATAAAAAAGGCCGTTTATGTTTTTATGGTGGCTGGTTTTGCTATTTTATCATTAAATAGAATGGAAGAAGTATCAGAAAATAATCTAATAAATCACATAGAAGAAAGTGCACTTAATTACTCAGAAAACGCTTTTACAAATTATAAAAGAGAGTTATCTGTTATGAGCGAAGAGGACAGAGAATATTTTTATGCACTACTTACGGTTGATTATTATGATAGGGTAGGGGACCAATTATGTAGGGATAATATAGGCATAATTGAGTGTGCAGATTACTTAATAAATGAACCAAATAAATTTAGTGAAGACGAAATATTATTCTTTGAAAACGTTAAAGATAACATGGAAAAATTACTTGAAGATAGGCTTGAAAAAGGCGGAATTTGTCCGCCAGATATGCAATGTGCATAGTATTAATTATAATAAAAAAAGCGGTTTAAACCGCTTTTTTTGTTTATGCTAAATAGTCAAATTCGAAAATTCTTGATTCATAAGTTAAGCCATTGTCATGTCTTTTTTGAAGTATAAATCTTGAATGTTCAACACCTGCTTGAGTCTCAAAATCAACCTCATAAATAGTATAAATATCACCCACTTCAGTTAGTAAAATGGAGTTCCCAATTATCTCATAAGTGCCTGTTCTAACCTCCTGAATACTTTGTTCAAAGTAGCTCCAAGTAAAGGTTCCATTATTCAATAATTCAAACACTTCTGGTTCAAGTTCATCAATAATAATTGATGCATCATCTTCAACTCCTGCAAGTAAAGTGTACTCATGTTCAACCCTAAATGGAGTCTCTGGCCAAGGGATTAAAGTGTTATAAATTGTTCTTTGGTTTTGCCCATCTATCTCTAAATAATGAAATTCAATTTCCCCAGTTTGATCATTTAAATTATAAGTTAATCTTCTTTCTTCTTGAGAGTTATCTAGAGTAATACTTACTCCATTATCATTAATATAGTCTCCAGTTTCAGTCAAATTCCAAGTTCCTGTAGTGGTAGAAAAAGCCTCAATATTATAAGAATTATCTGAGCTTAATGTGTACCTTATCATCTCGTCGCCAGCATTAAATAAGCTTGATCCAGCATACAAAGATTGGTATAAATAGTAAGTTCCTTCTAAGTGATTTTGGTCTTCAAGCAGGAAGTATGCAACAACAGAAGTACTCTCATCTGCCACAAAAGAATGGTCTAATTCAGTACTAATTATTTCATTTTTTTCCACCCATTTCCAAAAAATATAGCCCTCATTTGGTGTTGCAGTTATGTTTACTGTAGTGCCATCTTCATACAAATTTCCACCTGTAACACTACCTCCAACACTACCAGCAATTGTAATAGCATGGGTTGTATCTAGGTCATCCTCGCCTAGTAAATCACACGCAGAAAAGGTAAAAGTTATACCTATTATTAGAGTCATTAAGAAAGTTGTTTTTATAAATTGTTTCATAAAAAACCTCCCAATTTTCATATATTAAGTATACATATATATTATAATAATAACAATGAAATACACCTAAACAGATAAAATTCTTTTAGTTTAAAAAGTAGTAATTGGGGCTTTTTCCATTGTTTTTTTAAAGAAAAATGATAAAAATTTGGTGTAAAATTAAGCCAAATGGAAGAATAAAAGAGGATTAAATAAAGCAAATATTAATACAAAAAAGCTATAAAAATAAATGAGTAAAAAAACCGATTTTTTTGCTAAAATTTTGGCAAAAAATAGGTCAAATTAAGCCAATTATACGTTTAAATTTTTACTAATAAAACCCATTTAGTTTTGGGATCATTTTCAGCTTTTTTAAAAAGTTTTTTTGAAAATTAAAACCTCACTTTTAAAAAATTAAGACATTTTTTGGACTTTAAAATTCACTAAAAAAAACTAAAAAAAAATTTTATAGTTTTATACAAAATTGCTTAAAAGCGATGTATTTTGTTTGACGAGATTTTATATTTTATATATAGTTTAACTAAGTTATAGTAAAAATATGACTTAATTTACGAATTAATTTAAGATAAAGCCAAAGCTAGGGTGACCTAGTGACGGAAAGCTGTAGGGTCTCTATGAGATAGCCAGTTGCCACTAAATTTTTTAATGGCAGGTAAGATGAAAGATAGTCAAACAAAAACAATCCATAGGAACAATCGAAAGTTTAAAGTTACTTTTTCTTTAAGTGTTTCTTTTGTGCTTATTTTTATGATTGGTTTTGTATCTCTAACTTACGCTTGGATTTTCGAGACAGATTTCTCTGGTATAAGCGGTATGAATATTTCGTTATCTGAGTCACAAGGTTTAGTTATGACACTTGACGGAAATGTAACTCAGTCAATTGACATCAATTCTTATCTTGCTGGTTCGTTTACAACTTTTGATTTGAAAGAAGCATCAAGCAGTAATGGTATAGATTTGTTTTTAAGAAACGAGGGAATGTACTACGATGATAGCGCTGGCATATATGACGCAATTGATGTTGCTGAGGATAACGTTGGAATAATTCAATTTAGAGATGCGATTATTGCCGATTACAACGAAAGCTTTATTTATTTTGATTTAAAACTTTTGGCAACTGGTGATAATAGATATTTAATTTTTGATTCAGACAATTGCTATATACAAGATACTGACACAAATGATGTTGAGCCAATTAGAATTTCATTAACTTTTGTTGAAGGGGAAACTACAGTAACTCACATCTTTGGAAACAGGCAAGAATATTTAGGTAATTATTCTACCGGAGCAGTTAGCAGTATTGACGGCACTACTGAGGTGGGTTACACAACAGACCAAGGTGTAAATGCATTTGCTGATTATAACGGTTACACAAGTTCGGTTTTTGACTCGGATAAAACTTTGTATCATTTACAAGAAGATACACCAACCGATTTGTATATTAGAATATGGCTTGAGGGTGGAGACCCATTATGCACAAACACCATTGCGGGTTCTGAACTTAACATCGAACTTTTATTTGATAACTTATCAGATGCGGAGGTGGCGTAATGAATAGAAGAAATAAACTTAGTGCCATTCTTGTTAGTTTGACAATGGTCATAACTTTATTTATTGTAAATGTGACAGCTATTTATGCTTGGTACAATGGGCAAGGCTACAGTGGTAAAACAATGTCTTACTCAAGAAATATTTACATTGGTGCAGTGGACTCAAGCACTACAAATTATTATGGCTATATGGATGAATCAGAAAATTTTATTTACAGTGAAATTGATGGGGGAGTTGGTTTCCAATACAACAACTTAATTCCTAGTAGTTACATTCATTTAAAAACAGAAATCGAAAACACAAATGCAACTGACGATATGATAATCAGTTTGTATTTACAAGAGGTGATTTACGACGCACCACTTAACGATTATTTATATTTTGGAATAACTGATCCTTTCTCTTCAAGATACATTTATAAAGACGAAGCAATTTATGATGAAGCTAATGAAGAGTATGAAATAAGAAGCATACCCCTACTTGAAGATTATAGAATAGCAGGTGGTGAAACATTATCTCTATACTGGTATGTTTATATTGATTCAGGTGCAGGTATGGAAATAGCAAATACACTTATTAATTTAGGACAAACAACTTTAGTTTATAACTAGTAAATTATTTAAAAAGAATTTTACAAAGGAGGACAAGAAAGTGGCAAGATCATTAAAACTAAAACCGCTTAGTACATTCGGTTTCATTTTATACTTTATACTGATGACATTAATTTTTGGCGCGACTGCAACTTACGCTTGGTTCTCCTCTCAAATAACAAATCTTGAGGGAGATTTGAGTTTAGGTAATCTTGCTGCTACTGTTCATATTTATGAAAATTATGATGATGCGTTAGGAGAAGATACTTACATAGATGGCATAACAGATGTTACCAGCATAGACTCAACAGGCACAGCTGCAACAACTTACAACATTGCGGACAAACCTTGGTACTCCAATGAATACACTTCAATTTATCTTGAGGTGGAAAATACAGGAAGTATCGATTTAAAATCTTTGTTAAAAGTATCTTACGATAATAGCAATCTTTTAACTTACCTAAGTTATTATTACTATCAGCTTATTGACATTACAGATGATGTTGCTACGTATACTTCTGCTCCAACAGACAGAGAAAAAGTATCTGCATATAATTCAGATTTTCAAGATACAATAGCTGCAAATGTAGCAACTTACATAAGTAACACAATTACTAATGGATATTGTATTACTTCTTCTATACCTGTTATGAATATGGGAACAACAGAAGACTCAGCTAAAAGCTATTATAGGCTGGATGTTGCACTTAGTGAAATCCCTACAGAATTATTAACAGAATTTAATGCACTACCTGTAGATCAAAGAGAAATTAAAGTTAATGGACTTGTAACACTAAAACAAACAAATGCACCAAATGATGAAAATGATGATAGTGGTGTATCTGTTTATGTATCTACTGCCGATGCATTTATTAATGCTATCAACAGTGCTGCAAATGGCGATACTATATACCTTACAACATCACTTGCTATTTCAAGAAACATTACTATTACGCACAGAGTTAATATAATACTAAATGGACATACTCTAACAATCAATGGTAACCTAGCTTATGATCTTGGAAATTCGGGAACCATGACTTTAGATGTATCCAATAGTTCCAGTTTATATGTACTTGGGAGTTTAATAGTAGATGTACCAAATGCAACTTTTAAAATATTGGGTTCAGGTAGTAGTGCACAGTCTATAATTTTAGGCGACGGTGTAACTTCGGGCGTTGGTAATTTTTATGTTAACTGTTTAAAGGACGATACGAATACAGAAACTTATGGTTACTATCAGTACGGTGTTTCTGTTATGAAAAAAATATCAGAGGTTTTAAATGAGCTTGCAACAATAGACATTGACTCTAATACAAGATTTTCAGTTGGGCTTGGTAGTACTGCCGGACCACTTGAATCTAGTCAAGATGCTAGTAATATTGAAATATACAATTCGGGTGAAATTGCGACTATTGATTTTTCTAATATGTATCAACTAAGCAATTCGAATGTACAAATATATATTTACAACTCTAATAGGTTTATAACAGGTGGAACGGTTATAACATTACCTACTTGGTCGCTGGGTTGGAAATCAAAAGAACTTGGTGGCATTACAAATGCTATTAACACAAGAGTAATAAATGCACCCGGGTCAGTTACAGGTTATAGTGTAACTGGTTCTTCTGTATTTTTAGATATTGATATTCAAAACCTAGACGTAGCAACTGATTCGGTTGTTGACCTTGGAGATAATGAGTATAGAGTTAATATTGAGCTTGATGGTAGCGAAGCAGATACACTGACTGTACGTTATTATTTAGAAGTATATTATTATAATTTACATAACGGTGCAACACAGCCAGAATTTGAAGCATGGTTAACAACCATGGAAGGGATTTACCTTTATACTTATGAGGGTACTGTTATAAAAACATTAGACTTTACTTTCTTTAAAACATATTTGACAGTTTTAGAAGTTATAGATTTAACTTACACAGCTATTGAAGCTGATGAAATTCCTGCAAGCGCATTCTACAATAGAGACACACTACAAAATATTTATTTACCAGCTAGTGAATTATCTATTGGTGCTTCAGCTTTTTATGGAACATCTTTAAGTAGCATTACCATATCTAACACCATAACAAGTATTGGTGCAAACGCTTTTGATATTAATACAACCTTAAATGGATTATTAAAAATATTTTACGAAAGTGAAAACACCTCAAGTTTACTTGGGTACATTTCAAGTTTAACTCCAGCTAAGACACTGCTATTTATGTCACCTAATAACGTAGCATCGTTTAAATCAAACTATTCTATTACCGACACTTGGTATATGAATTCTTATGCTACTTTTGATTTCATTGATGAATATTTAAATCACTACAGAATAATTGACGGAAGTAGTGTTGAAATTGTTTACTACGGTGGAGACTGGAGTACAATGACTATTCCTAACACTGTAATTAACGACTTAAAAACATATAGAATTGTTGGTGTTTCTAACTCTGCATACAGAAGATCAATTGGTGCTGCTGGTACAACAGCAATTTCACTTGTTATGCCAGATAATGTAGTAACTATTAAAAGTGATGCTTTTTATGCTTCTTACATTGATGACCTGGATCTTAATTATGTTGAAACTATTGGAGTGTATGCATTTAGTAACACTACTATTGATACCTCAACAGCTAGACCACCTACCTTCCTATCTATGTCATCAGTTGGAGATTCTGCTTTTGCAGGAGCTACAATAGGTACAACGGGTACAACATCTTTAGGAACTTTCGAAACCTTTAATGTTACGGACGGTGTAATAAATAACGATCTTAATTTAAATGGTTCATACACTCTAGGAGCTGGAGTATTTGATTCAGCATCTTTTTATGGAGTTAATATAAATCTTGAAGGGGTAGATATTATTCTTTCTACTATGACTAACAACCTTTCTTTATATGGCTGTGAACTTCATCTTGATAATGTTACAGAAATTGGTGATTCTGCTTTTGAACTTAAATTTAAAAGCTATGATGAATTATATCCTTATAATAAGGTTTACGCTCAAGAAGTAAAAACAATTGGAAGACTAGCTTTTAAAGGAATGTATTTAGATGAGTTTGCAATTGGTGTAAAATCTTTATATGTTTCTCAATCGGGAGTAAATAGTAACTGTAGTTATGGTGGAACAACCAGCGGTATGATTTATTCTGACTTTAAAACAACCACTTTAACAATTGATGGTATGCTTCCTGAAATAGCTTCAGGTCGTGCAACCTTCCTATTTGGTAGTGAAACAGCTGGAAGAGATTATGATAACGTTTATATTAAAAACACTAATGGATTATTATATGACTATCTATTTTATGGTTCATCAGGTACAAACGAGATAACTATAGATGATTTATATCTATATGATATTGACACAATTGGTGGCTATACTTTCTATTATGCCAACATAACAACTGTACATAATTACTCAGGTGAAACCCCGATTGATGACAGTGCAGTAAGTTCTATTGGACAATATGCATTCAGATACAGCACAGTAGATTCGTTAGGAGATTTAACCCTAACAAGTGTTGGAACTTATGCTTTTGCTAATAGCACAGTATCGGCAGATAGTTTAACTATTACAGGAACGGTAGATGAATATGCTTTTAGCACTGCGGATACCACAGGTGTACAAACCATTTCTATTACAGGAACTATTGAAGACTACGTATTTAATGGGGCTAACATTTACACTGTTACCTCTATATATATAAATGGAACAGTCGGAGACTACTTATTTGCTGGCGCTAGAATTTATGACTGTACAACACTTACCTTTGAAGATACCACTATTGGTGCAAACAGCTTTAGTGGCACTATTATTTCTTCAGCATGTTATATTGACACGCTTGGAACATGTTACGCGGAAACTCTATCTTTTTATGATTTAACTGCAACAACTTCAACTGTAGACTTAACAAATTGTTTAACAATTAGCCACAGTGCTTTAAAACAAGTTGATGTTTTAACAGTTAGACTAGGTAACACAAGTTTCTTAGGTACACATCCTAACACCTTTATATATGGTACAGTTACAGGTGGAATATTTACACCGGATAATCCAAGTACGGTTACAAACCTATACATTGATGGAGAACTTCCTACCGAGATACTAGGCACATATGTTTTAGGTGCTGAAGGTGCGGATGTAAACATAACAAACATATACATTACAGAATACTGTACAAACATTCCAGATAATATGTTCTATTCAGAAAGCGCTACTAATCGTCTTTCTGTAAGTAATTTATATTTAGAGTCTGACGCTTTAACAATTGGTGCAAATGCATTTAGATTTCTTTTAGTTGATAGCATTATTTATAATGCAGTAAGCTATGGAACCATATCATTTACTGGTCAATACGCTTTCTATTTTGCAGAAATTGGTAACTTTGTAAACTTTACTTATTATGATGATATTGAATTAGAAGACACAGGTGTTATTGAAGATATAACTGATTATACCTTCCAATATGCAACCTTCAGTCAAGATTCTGACCTAGAAGTATTTAACTATGCTAAAACTATTGGAAACCATGCCTTTGACCATGCGACCTTTACTGAAACAAGTGGCGCAGAAAGTGTATCTTTCGATTTTACTAAAGTAGAAACAATTGGTTACAACGTGTTTGATAGCATTTATCTTCCACTTGGAACTATTACTTTAGGAAACACAGAGTATTATCAAGCATTATTAGAAACGTATTATTATGGTAACCCAACAGGGGACGAAGGTATATTTACTTCAAATGGTAGTATTACTATTGAAGAAATTATAATAGCAGGTGATATGCCTGATGCTAATGTAACAGGAATTTATCAAACAAGGGCTTTAGGTATTAGTGGTAATTCTAACCTAACTATTACTACCGCCACTGTAAATGCAGCAGTTACAAAACTTCCTGCCTATGTATTTAGTGGGTACGATGTTTCTTACAGAACACAAATTACAACACTAGATATTCATTCTAGCATCTTAGAAATTGGCGAATTTGCGTTTGCCTATAATAATATAAATAACATTAATATATATAGTAGTGATATAGAACTTAATACTAGCTCGTTCCAATTTTCTATTTTAAACAATATGGTTTATGATAGAACTTCAGGAGCAGGTGAAATAACTTTTGATGCCAGCGCAGAATATACTTTTGCAAATTCATTAATTTATTCTATGACAGGGTTTACTGATGTGAGTAGTGGTGTATTTACCGAAGTAAATTCATACGCATTCCACAATACTACCTTTATGACAGATTGTGATGTTAGCTGGATTGATTATGTTGAGGCAGTTGGTACACGTGCATTTATGTATACTACTTTCTCACAAACTTCTGGCAGTGCTTATGTTGATATCGATCTTTCAAATGCAATAAGCCTTGGAGAAGAAATATTTGCATTCATTCCAGTAAAAATTGGATCATTAACACTAGGTAACTCTACCTATGAGGGAATATATGGTACTTCTTATAGTTATGGACTAGGTACAAATGGTGCTCTATATGGTGTTGGCGAAATTGACATACTTAATATTGTTGGAAACCTGCCAAATACTAATTCTTATAATTCACTTGGAAATAGCTACACAGACTCTACAACATGGGCCGTTCAATATGGCACAGTTAATATTGCAAGTGCTGTAACAATATTACCGCAAAGCTCATTTATTAGTACATCAGATACTGTTCCAGTAATAATAGGAATATTAAATATAAACTCAACGACTATTGACATTAAAGATAGTGTTTTCGAAAATGCAACAATAACAACTGTTAACTTTACTAATACTGATTTAACAGTTCAAGCAGATTCTTTTAATAATACAATTATTACAACCGTTGACATTAATGCACTTAACATAGAGTTTGGTAACAGTACATTTGCTGATGCTACTATAACAACACTTGCTTACACTGGTACAAATTCAGGAACTATATCGATGAATGGTCAAAGTACATTTGCTGGTGCAAGCCTTGGAGTAATTACAGGTTTCACATATGTTGATGTTACAGAGCAGGGAATTATTTCTGATATATCTAACTATGGTTTTAGTCAAACAATATTCGGTGAGGATTGTGATTTATCATTTATAGAACATGTAGACAGTATAGGTGATTATGGCTTTAGTGAAGCAACCTTTACTAAAACAAGCCTAGATAATTTTATAGACTTAGACTTAACAGGAATTGTTACCATCGGTTCAAATGCCTTTTATCATTTACCAGTGGCGCTAGGAACAATTACTGTTGGTAACGACTCATACACCTCAAATCCATCTTATGCTTATGGTAATGGTACACTTGGTATTTTTAATAATACAGGTACAATTCAACATCTAATTATTGATGGCGAACTTCCTACAACTGCTTACTCGCTTGGTAACAGGACAAGTAATATTACTTTCCTAACTACTTACGGCGTAGTAGAAATTGACTCTAGCATTAATACATTACCAACAGGAGTGTTTGCAGGTGCAGATACAGTTTATGCAACAACAATTGACTCGTTATATATTAATTCGAGCAGTATTATTATTGGATCAAATGCTTTTTATAACACAATTATTACAAATTTATATATTCCAAATACAACAACATTTAACGGTGTTGGTGCAAACGCCTTTAGGGACAGTAATGTAACAACTGCTGATGTAACAAACACATTAACTATAACTGGCTCAATAAACGATTATGCCTTTTATAATTTTGACTTTACAGGAATTACTTTAGATGTTACGGCTGTTTCATATGTAGGCGAGTATGCATTCTCTTACATAACTTATACTAGCTCACTATTATTTAGTAGTGTAATTACACTTATTGATGCAGACTATATGTTTGCAAATGCAAATATATCAGGAAATCTTACATTTAACAGTATATCGTCACTCGGTTCAAATGCGTTTGATGGAATTATTAGCGGAACAGGTGTTACATATAGTTTTACTTTTGTAAATTGTTCGTCTGTTACTGCCGACTATGCTTTTGGCAATATGAACGGTGGCGGTTCGGTTTATGTATCTATTAACGGACTACCAACACTTAATTCTTATAGAGCTTTTTATAATAGCACAAATATAATTACAATTGTATTTGATGAAGATTTAATTAATTTAAATGAAGATAATATTTTTGAATCTGCTAGTAACTTAGTAAGTATTGCATTTAATAACGAAATTTATGTTACTGTTGTAAACTCGACAATAACAACTTTACCTAGTGCAACAAAAATATATGTTCCAGGAACAATGCTTTCTGAATATTTACTTGACTCTTACTGGTCACTTGTGTCTAGTCAAATTAGTACAACTTATAATATTGACACTTCTAGTACTTGGGGTTTTTATATTATAGGCATAACCACAGATGCCAGTCTTTGTAAATATTTAAGCTCATCAACTTCTGTTACGGTGCCAGAAACAATATCTTATAAATCAACAACATACACTGTATTAGCCTTAACTGCTGATATTTTCACAGGTACTGCTGTTACCGATGTTACTATTCCAAGAGCTGTTGAGAGTGTGGATATGGATTTATTCAGTAGTAGTAATATTACAGATGTTAGCTTTACAGGAACGGGTACAGAACCCTTCTATATTGATACTGATGTAAATAGTAATAAGTTGATATATGACTCTAGTGCTATGACAGTTTTATATAAATATTTACCATCTAATACATCAACCTCTTATACTATTGAAACTTCTGTTATTGAAATTGCTGAGAAGGCTTTCTATCAAAACGATTATATAGAAAATATTACATTTATTGCAGGTACTATACAAACAGGTAACTCAAATGGTTATGTTACAACATATCCTTCCAACTTAACACTAGCTCAATATGCAATTACAGAATGTGACGCTTTATTAGATGTACACTTGCAAAATAACTCTTCAGGCTTTGGTGTAATTTTAAGCTCTTATTCAATAGCCTTAAACGATGCATTAACAGATATAACAATCACTGGTTTTAGTTCTATCATTAATAGTTATGCGATATATGATAACGACGCACTTGAACTAGTTGATGTATACTATGCGACCGATAAAGCGTTTGGTAGTAACTCAAGTGGTATTTATGCTAATATTTCAATAGAGCCTTATGCGTTCTTTGGTAGTGGTAGTGATACAGTTACATCATGTTTCTATACAGAAACTTTCATTAACTATATTCATAGTCATTCTTTTGCAAATTCAAGAATTACGTTATTTGAATTTAATGTTGATATTAGTGATTCAGAGTTTACAGTTGATGTTTACAACCCAGATGCATTTGCGGTAGGATTAACTATTGAAGTTAATGCAGGTGGTGATGTTATTCAAACTTATGAAGATATTACAATAAGAGTACCAACCGCACTTCTAGCAACTTATCAAGCACTTCCAGGATTTAGTTTCTATAGTGATTCAATTGTAGGAGTTGCATCCTTTAGTCATACATTACCTTAGTTTTAAAACTAAAAATCAATAACAAAAAAATCAACAATAAAAAAATATAAAAAAGGCATGAAAAAACGCTTAAAAATACAAAAATAAATGGAAAAATATTTAGAAAAAAATCAAGAAAATAAAAGTAAGAAAAACGNNTAAAAACTAAAAAAACAATTTTAAAAACAAAAAAAACAATCAAATAAAAGAGGAAATTATGAGCAAAACAAAAGATAAAATAATGGCGGATAATAAAGATCCCACAACTAGCACAGGACTACCTCCTCCAACAGGGGAGAATTCAGGCGTAAAAAAGACAAAAAATAAGGACTCTTTTAAGTCTGGAAAGAAGAAAAAAAAGAAGCCTGAAAAAGACTTCACCCCCAGTGATTTAGCGGATTTCAATGAAAAACTGGATAGAAAAGAAACTAGTTTTTTACGTAATCTAGCTACAAAACGTTATACAAAAAAAATTACCCGTGGTATAATCATTGAAAGACTGATAACTATATCGCTAATTTTGATCATTTTGACCATGGGTGTAGTCTATTCAGTTAGCTATACTTATGTAAATTCTGGCTATGGAATCAATGTTGTTTCAGACCAAAGAGTTACGAAAGCAGTATCCCTCAGTGAAGACGATAATTTTAGAAGATTAAGCGTTGGATTAAAGGCTGCTGCAATCACCTCACTAGACAATATTTCTTACAGCTGGCTAGACACCGATCTTGATGATCGTGGAGGTGGAAATCACAATGGTGATAACTACATAAGCTATACATTTTATGTACTAAATACAGGAAACGTAGACCTTATTTATAGTAGTATCCTTAGTATAAAAAACAGTACTTTAGAGGTAGAAACAGCAGTTAGAGTTGAAGTTTTCAGAAATGGTGTTCCAACCATTTATACTCATACTTATGAGGCAGGAATTGATGAAGAGGAAGGAATTGATGAGACGTTAGAAAACTATTATGGAATAACAGTTGAAGAATTTTATTCAGAAAATGTTATAACCTCAAATACTGTAACCTTATTAATGGGCGACTATAATAGATACACAGTAGTGGTTTGGCTCGAAGGAGAGGACCCCGATTGTGTAAATGACAAATTTTCTTCTGAACTTCAAATGGTGTGGAATATATCCGTACTGGACGAAGACCCTTAAGAAACCCAATTGATGTTTATCGTATACATACGTTAAATTATATAAAACAAAAAACAAAATGGAAAAAATTTTAAAAAAAGGAGAGACAAATGAAAAAGCAAAAAAAATTGACAGCTATACTTGCAAGCGTGCTTATGTTAGTTGCCTCAGGTACTTCTACAGTTGGTGCTACGTATGCGTGGTTCACAAGAGGTACGGAAGCAACAGCTACTGGCTTTGACTTTACAGCTTCAGCAGCTTCTGGTATACAAGTTTCAACCGATGCACTTACGTGGCAATCTAATCTTACAGATGTTGACTTTGATACTACAACACCAGGTGCCCCACAAGAAAACAATAGACTTTCGATTCCTTCAATGGAACCAATTTCTACAGTTGACGGTTCGGCAAACTTAACTAACGGTGAATTTGACTTTTTCGGTACAACTAGTATCGATGGTAATTACACCATAGCAGCGGATACAACAAACTACTTAGTGTTTGACTTATATTTCTTAAACCAAGGTTCAAGTGATCTTACTTTAACTCTAACAGATAGCTCTACAGTTACTGATGGAACAAACAATAAAGAAGCGTCACTTGCTACAAGAGTTGGTTTTGTAGTTGAGGGTAACAACAGTGACCCTACAACAGCTACTGCACTAGCAGAGGGAAATAGTACATATATATGGGAACCAAATTCGGTAACTCATAATAATACTTCTACTTCTTCAGGAATAGTACAATCAGCTAAGTATAATTACTATGGTCTTGAAAATGACAATAGTAGTGTTGCAGTTGCAGATGATTATTACCAATGTATAACAGATGGAGCTTGGACTGATCCTGTAGATACAACAAATGATATTGCTATCGGTGATAGCGGTGTTATAACAGTATTACCTAGTTCATCACAAATTACAAAAATTAAAATTTTTGTTTGGATGGAAGGACAAGATGTTGACTGTAAAAACTCAGCTTCAGAAGGCGATGTTGACATTGCACTTGGTTTTGATACCGGTGCAGCGACTACAACTCTTACTGACAGAACAGCTACAGTAATTAGTACTCCAGCTGGTACATCTCAAGTAACATTAGACCAAAATGGTACAGTTGCAGCTACTTACTCAGTTTATGTACTACAAGATGGTACAGACGCTAACCAAGCTACACTTGATTACAGACTATACTTATCAACAGGGTCAAACACATTTGACACATCACCTATTGATTTAGGAACTGTAGTTGGAGCAGGAAATTATGAAGTAGTAGTAGTCGGTGAATCTACAGGCTCAATAAGCAGTAGAACATCAGCAGCTCTTACTCATGCTTAACAAGCAAGAAATTAATTAACAAACAAAAAAGCAAACTAAAAAGAAACAAAATAAAAAAAGTTTAAATGAAAACAATTTAAACAAAAAGGAGAAACAAATGAAAAAGCAAAAAAGAATTACCGCTTTAATTGCAAGCTTAGCTATGACATTGACTGCAGCAGCAGGACTTGGAACAGCAACAGCAGCATGGTTCACTAGAGGAACTGAAGCGGCAGCTAGTGGCTTTGATTTCACAGCATCTGCAGCTTCGGGTATTCAAATATCTACTGATGCAGCTACATGGCAATCAAGCATTGTTACTGGAGACTTTGACCTGACACCAGGCGAACCTCAAGAAAACAGTGTACTTACACTTGCAGCAATGGAACCGGTTTCTACGGTTGACGTATTAAACGGAAGTGGAGAATATGACTTCTTCTCAGCAACTTATGCAGCTGATGATTACACTCTAGCAGCAGATACAAGTAACTACTTAGTATTTGACCTATACTTCTTAAACCAAGGTGCGGACGCGTTAACATTAAGTTTAACAACATCTGCAACGGTTACTGATGGAGTTACTGACATGAGTACATCTCTGGGTACCAGAGTAGGCTTTGTAGTTGAGGGTAGTCATAACTTACCAGCAACTGTTATTGCTATGACGGGAGGAGTTAGCTCATATATATGGGAACCTAACTCACTTGAACGTACTGGAACAGCTCAAGCAAACGGAGCTACTGACTCAGCAAAATACTACTACAATGGTATTGATGGTGATAATGGTAGCACTCCAATTACTGCAGCTGGCGTTGATGACTATAAAGTTTTAAGTGCTAATGGTGCTTACACAGCTTTAGTTAACTCAACAAAAGATCCTGCAATTGGTGATACACCAGTTATTGGAACTCTTCCAGGTTCAGTAGGCGGACAAATTACAAAAATGAAAGTATTCGTTTGGCTTGAAGGTCAAGATGTTGACACTCAAAATGACGTTTCAGCAGGTGATGTAAATATAGATTTAGCATTCGATTCAGGTGCCGCAGTAGGTACTTTAACTGATAGAACAGCTACAGCTATTGCAACTCCAGTTGCTACAACTCAAGTAACATTAGACCAAGTTGGTAGCACTGGTGCTACTTACGATATTCATATACTAGAAACTATAAATGATACTAACGTTTCACTTGACTACAGATTATACTATTCAACAGGTTCAGATGCATTTGATACATCACCTATTGATTTAACAACTGCAGTTGGAGCGGGAACTTATGATGTTGTCGTAACGGGAACATTAACAGGCTTTATAGGTAGTCGAACTTCGGCCAGCCTTACTCATGCATAATTTAAAATAAATAAATTTTCTTAAGAGATATTAAATGAAGAAAAAAAATGCAAAAACAGTTTCATTATTGTTGAATATTACAATGGTATTTGTAACTGTTTTTGCGATTATTTCTTCAACTTATTCATGGTTTAATAGGTCTAACGTCGCTGATGTTACATCAATTAATATGACCACAGCAGGTTCATCAGGAATATTACTTTCGGGTAATGGTTCAGACTGGAGTTCTGCGTTAGCTTCCGATGGAGGTATTTTAAGTGTTGATATCGATGAGAGTTTATTAATTAATTCTATTTCTACTAGTGGCACTGTCACAGATGGTGTATTAGAATTTTATGAAGGTGACTTTGACAATAATGTCTTTAGCACCACAATAGTTACAGGTGAAACACTATTTTATGTGTTTGACATGTATATTTTAAATAATGATACTAACATAAAACAATTAACATTAGGATTAAATTCAAGTGTTGTGGATGGTAATGGTAAAGATATTGAGCTCTCTACACGAGTTGCTTTTTTAAACCTCGGAAATGCAAGTGATTCAGCAAGTGCAATAGCTCTTGATGGTACTGGCATATCTAGTTTAGATTATATATGGGAACCAAATTCAACCACAAGAAATAATAATATAGATTTATATCATAGTAATTATATTTTAGAAGGCAAAATGCCGTATGAAGGCGTTAACATGGAAACCTCAGGATTAACTTTATCAGACAATTTAGTTGTCGATAGCGTAGGTAGTCCAGAATTTGAGGTTCTTGATGTTACAACTTATGATCCAATTTATTCTGGAGAAGATGGCGACATTACAGTAATAATGAATGAAGCAATTACTAAGATGAGAGTTTATATTTGGTGCGAAGGTCAAGATGTTGACTGTACCAATGATATTTCAGGTGGAACCGCAGTAATGAACTTTAATTTTAATACTTATAATGTTACATTTGATGACCCAAATTACGTTCCAATTGAAAAATTTGAAGCCCCAACTATTGTAAATAGTGCGGGAGCAAATTATACTTGGAGTGCAACTACAACCAATATACATATCCCAGTAGACACTTATTCTACTGAGTACCAATTTTTAATATCAAAATATGTTGACGCTGAGTTAACACCAATTAGAACCATTTTATCTTCGTCAACAGCATTAGATGTAGACGACCTCGATGACTTAGGTTTAGGTGAATATTATGTCAAGTTAAAAGTTCATTCGGAGTTTTACTCTGATAGCGATTACTCAAACACTATAACTTTCGATGTTTTAATTCCACCAGAAGATTATTTACTTACAACTTCAACTATAAGCTGGACAGACCTTACAAATGCACAATCTTACACAGTTCAAGCCATAGATGAAAGCACAGAAACTATTTACACAGTTACTACAACCTCATTATCATTAGATTTATCTGCTGCAATGTTTGATGGAAGTGTGTATTTACCAAGCGGAAAACAATATATTGTTAGTGTAAAAGCTAATGGTGATATTGGATATGCCAATAGTGAATATACAAGCACATTGAATTGGTTGTACTCATAACAATATTGGAGAAAAATATGAAAACAAAAAGAGTTTTAAAGACTATTGGAACTACTCTTATATGGGTAATTTTTGGTCTGTCTTTATTAACTGTAATTTTAACGCTAAACACTACTAAAAGTGTACCAAATGTTTTTGGATTTGGTTACTTGACAGTTCAATCAGATTCGATGGAACCGGTTTTTAACACTGGAGACCTAATAATTGTTAGGACTACAGAACAAATTACTGCACTTAAAGTAGGAGATAGCGGTCATCATGAAATTGGTGATGTAGTTACATTCCACTCTATAATTGAAGGGGAACAGGTATTAAATACGCATGAAATTATTGGATTTACTTATGTAAGAACAATGGTGGAGGACGTAGAATATGAAACAAGATATTACGAAACTCAAGGTACAAATACTGATGGGCCTGATTTAGCAACAATCACTAATGGTGATATTGTTGCAAAATATACTGGAGCAAGAATTCCGGGTATGGGGCGCGTTATGGATTATATTCAAACTCAAACAGGATTTTTAATCACGGTTGTTTTACCACTTGGTGCAATATTTATTTATCAAATAATAAATTTTGTATTAGTACTTGTAAGCTTTAAAGAAGAAAAAGAAGTAACCATTGAAGGCTTAACAGCAGAACAAAAAGAAGAAATTGCTAAAAAATATTTAGAGTCTTTAAATAAAGACAAAGAAGAAGATAAGGAAGAAAAAATAAAAACAACAGCTAAGTCAAAAGCAACAGCTGCTAAACCAAAACCAAAAACAACAGTAAAAAAATAACACAATAAACCACTAAATAATTAAAGGAGTAATGTTAATATGTTGGCTAATTTCATTTTAGAATTTTTCGGCCAATTATTCGAAGGAATAATTACAATATTAACGGGCATCTTTAAGGGCGTTGTTCTATCTTTTAATTTTATGAAATATGGTGATACGATTTCACTATATAGTCAAGACCTAGGTGGCTGGTTCTGGATTGTGGGAATTTTATGTATCCTTTTAGTTTTTGCCTTTTTAGCCGGCATAATTTATTTAATTGCACGAGTTTTAAGAAAAATAATTAAATCTGCTAAAAAAGCAACAAATCAAGACGTTTTAGTAAAAGAAGTTAATGCTCTCAATAAAGAAGTAATGAGACTAAATTTAGAAAAAGACAAAATTTTATCTATGAAAGTTTCGCAAATAGGATTAAATCCTAATGAAATTTCTGAGCTTACGGGTGAAGAAATTGATTCCCTTACTGGTGGCGAAGGCAAGGAAGATGAAGATGCCTCAAGATTTTATAAACTTACTCAAGTTGATGAAATGTTTAAAGACATGGAACCTATTGAATATGATAATGAAGTTGACTTACCAGAGATTTGCGACCGATTTAGAAACTTTTGTTGTTCAAGACTAAAACTTTTCTACACTATAGACATTATAAGACTATTTGTTTCATCATTTAGTTCAACCAGACTAATTATTTTACAAGGTATTTCAGGAACAGGTAAAACCTCTCTTGCATATGCCTGGGGAAAATTTTTATTAAATGATGCACTAATCGCATCAGTTCAACCATCATGGAGAGATAAAGCCGAAATTTTTGGTTATTTCAATGAATTTACTAAAAGGTATACTGAGACTGATATATTAAAGCAAATGTATATTGCAAATTATACAAATGAAGTTTATATAACAGTAATGGATGAGATGAACATAGCGAGAGTTGAATATTACTTCGCGGAACTTTTATCTATTCTGGAAATGCCTAGTAAAGACGAATGGATTGTTGAGCTTGTAGCAAGTGTTTGGGAAAGTGACCCTATAAAGTTAAACAATGGTAAAATAACAATTCCTGAAAATATGTGGTACATAGGAACAGCCAATAACGATGACTCGACTTTTGCTATTACAGATAAAGTTTATGACAGGGCTATGCCAATTGATATTAACTCTAAAGGTGTTGCCTTTGACGCACCTGATACACCGCCTATGAAACTAGGCTTTGATCACTTTAATAAATTACTTGAAAAATCGAAAACTGATTTTGATGTATCACAAGAAAACTTAGACAACTTAGAAAAATTAGATGATTATGTTATTGAACATTTTAGATTAGCGTTTGGTAACCGTATCTTAAGACAGTTAAAAACCTTTGTTCCATCATACATGGCGTGTGGCGGTACTGAAATAGATGGAATTGATTATGTTATGGCTAAAAAAGTATTTAGAAAATTTGCTTATCTTAACTTAGCTTACGTAAGAGATGAAATTGAAGGTTTAATAAAAATTATGAACAAAATGTTCGGAAAAGAAAACATGAAAGAATGTAAAGCAACATTAAGTGAATTTGAAAAATTAGTATAATAAGTGAGGATTAGTGAAAAATAATTATTCTACAAATTTTTATAAAGCGTACACGCTATGGAGAGACGCACTAGAAGAAGATAAAAAGTATAAGGGTTATAAAGAATCTTTAACTTCTGAAGCTAGTGGAAAAAATGCATTAAGCGGCATCGTGGGAAATAAAATTCTGGATCTAGAATGGCTTGAAAAGATTGAAGAGACTTTACCCTTCATGGACGAAGCTATAAGAGAATCCAGAAGTTTTATCGAGCAAAGAGATGAAATTGTTCCTATTCAAAAAGTAAAAAAAGTAAACACTCAGTCTATTAGGCATCTAGCGCAACATACTAATATGATTGCTAAAGTAGAAGCTAACGGTGACGTTAAGCCTGATAGAATATTAAATATTTATTACGAATCAAGTTATGCTATTTATGAAAATAGATTTCTTTATACACTTTTAGGTAAGCTACATGACTTTGTAGAAAAGAGATATGCTGACCTTAGAAGCAGAGATGAAAAAATCTCTATTAAGTATGACATTAACAAAACAGTAAGAAGAAAAAATAAATTTTCTAAAATGACGCTTGAATTTGAGTATAAATCTCAAGCAGATACTAGAAAAGTTGATCTTAAGGCGGATGTTTCTCATCTGTCTGGTTATAATCGAGTACTAAGAATTAGACGTATTCTTAGTGATTTTTACACGCTTCAACTAATTAAAGATTTAAAGGGTTGCGAACCCGTAAAACCACCAATTATTCAAACAAACTTACTTAGTAAAAACGTTAACTTTAGAACCTGTGTGACCCTTTGGGAGTATGTTTCAAGATATAGACATAATGGTTATATTTATGATAATAGAGAATATACTGGTAAAATGCCGAAAAAGACAACTAATGACTTGTCTGATGTTTTCATTTTTGCCAACTTTTTAACGGAGATCACATTTAATACTGACCTTAGAAGAAACTTAGAAGTAGACTATAAAAAAGAAGTAAAATTAGAAAACCAAATTGAAAAAGAAAAATTAAAAATTGAAAAAGAAAAACGTAAAGAAGCAACCAAAGAGCTTGTAAGAGCTGCAATAGAAAGAAAAACAACTCCACTTAACAAAAAAATTAATTCACTTGAAGAAAAAAATGCAAGACTGCAGTTTAGATACGAGGCTTTACAATATAAACACAGCATAATGGTTGAATCAGCTAATGATGTTATGAGAAAACATAAACTGATTGAAAAAGAAGAAGATAATATTAAGACTCTAGAAGATACAATTCTTAGAATGAAGGCTCAAATATCTCTTAAAAATCAATCTATTGTTAATGCTAGACACGATATTACAGGACTAGATTACCCAATTACAAAAGAGAAAGCGGAACAAAAAATTAAAGAGCGTAGAGAGCAAGAATTAAAAGCTCAAGTACTTAAGTTCCAAGCTAAAAAAGAAAATGAAATTAAAGCTCAAATACTAAAATTCCAAGAGCAAAAGAAAGAAGAAATTAAAGCTCAAATACTAAAATTCCAAGAGCAAAGGCAAGAAGAAATTAATAGCTTATCAAAAAGATTTCAACAACATCAAGCATCTGAAGATGAAGAACTTGAGGGAATAGAAATTAAAATAAATGATATGGTTGAATTTCCTGAGACCACAGAACAAGTTTTTGACGAGCAAAAAACAGAAGAACAAAAACTTCAAGAGCTAATTAAACAATTAGAAAAAGAAAATAACGAGGAACATGATGTAGTTCAATTTCCTGAAGTTGAAGTAGTAAATGTTGAAGAAGTAAACCTTGAAGAAGAGTCTGAAGAAGATAAACTTGAAGAATTAATAAGACAATTAGAAGAATTAAACTAAATATTAGGAAAGAAGAATGAACAAAAAGAGTAAAATATATAAAGTAATTGATCAAATGGTTTCCTTTTTATTAATTGCTATTGTTATTATTTCATCTGCTTCAGCACTTTTCTTCACTTATTACAGATCACAAAACAAAATGGTTAACTTGTTTGGCTATTCAGTTTGTTATGTTATAACGGGAAGCATGGAGCCAGTTTTAGAGGTTGGAGATGTACTGTTAATTAAAGATATTGAAGATAAAGACCTTAGGGTTGATGATATTATTACATATAAAAGTACTTATGGAAGCCTAGCTGGTAATTATATTACACATAGAATAGTTTCAATATCTGAAAACGATGGACTTTATCTTTTTAGAACAAAAGGTGATGCCAATCCGGTGCAAGATGCTGAAATTATAACAATTGATAAAATTGAAGGTGTATATCAGCATAAAGTAGCCATAATTAAAGTTATTATGGCCATGCTTAGCAACTGGATAGTTTTCATATCAGTTATAATTTTACCTCTTAGTATTTCGTTAGGACTGCAGCTGGTAAATGCTATTAGTTCATCAAGAGAAGAAGATGAAACAGACGAAGAAAATTAAGAAACAAAATAAAGGCAAGTAATTGTCTTTTTTTGTATAATCATTTATGGCGACAAAAAATGTAGTCTAATTGACTTTAAATGATTGAAGTGTTAAAATTTAATTAGTAGAGTATTTCGTAGGAGTTTAGTTGTGAAATTAAAAGAAAAAAAACAAATATTATTATACTATGTAAATAAACATGGTGAATATAGAGATAAAGTGCTAGCCGATAAAATTAAAAAAGTTTTTGGCTTATTCGGTGCAGAAAAAGCATCAGATAGATTAGATGAATTAGCCCTGCAAGTTTTTATTGTAGTTAATAAAAACAACTATGACAACTATGTTAAAGGTGTAAGTATTATTACAAAAAACATAGATGGAATTTTCCAAAAAAGTAAAGATCTTGGTATGAAAAAGTTAAGCCATGAGGCTATAAAAGTAAACGAAAGATTAAAAGAAGTAAAGAACATCAGTAGTTTAGTGGGTAAATTAAATAATGAAAACTTATTGCAAGCAGTGGTTAATGCTAAAGAAGAATTTAATGAGCTTGAGCCCATAAGAGAAAGAATTTTAAAAGATTATAATAAGATTTTAGTTGAAATTGAAACAAAAGCAACTCCCATTAAAGCTGAAATTATTGAAGTCATTAAAAAGAATAAACAGCTAGTGAATCATAGTAATTTAATGATTAAGGCTTTTAAAATATTTTTTCCACCTAACAACAAAATAACATCAGCTTATTTAAATTTTAATAATATAGTGCTTGAATATAATGAAGATTTTAAAACAGGTGATGTTGAGGAATTTATTTATAGATCAGACCTTAAAAGCCTTAAGATATTATCAGAGCCAATAGATGAGATTGGTAAAAAAATAAAAGAACAATTAAAAGACGTTAGTAGTATAAATAAAAGTGCAGTTGAAGCAGCATTTATTTCAGAAATAAAGGGTCAAATTGACCTGAGAATTAAGTACTTTAGAACAAAATATGGCTTAAGTAAAGGTGTTAATGAAGAGAATTTAGATAGACTTGCAATAAGCGATAGTAACACTCTTATAAATGCATTACGTGGCTTTAGTGGTGTTGAAGATATGCAGTTTATTGTTGATACTTATAAGCTAATCAAGTCTAAATCAAGTGACGATTCTGATGAACATAAAGTAATAGATGATATACTAGAATATATTGAAAATTATAGCGATGTTCCCAAATTTGAACCCAATTTTGAGCTGGCAAAAGATGTACTTATAGTTTTTAAAGGCGAGGGTATATACATAGGTTATAATACCAATAATAAAAATGGATATGTGTTTAATCTTGCAGAAGAAGAGGTTGAAACAATAGAAGAATTAGATGAAAAAGAGATAAAAAAACAAGAAAAACAAGCTAAATAAAACCAAAAAAAGAGTGAAGATCAGCACTCTTTTTTTGATTTCAAATCATTAAACAGAGATGTTTTTTTACTCCTTTATATACGATAAAAAACTCTTTTATCAGTTGGTCTTTATGGCTATTTAACACATCAATGAAGCCCGTGACAAGCCGTCTAAGTCGCTATGGATAAAAAAGCAAGTAGTTCTTAAAAAAGACATACAAAAACGCTCAGAGGCCCACGAGGAGGCTTAGGAGCTAAAATTCCCCACTCTTGATAATTTCAAAAGCTATAATTTAGTTAATAGTTAGATAATAACGAAAAAACAGTAGAAAACTTCATTTATTGTTAAAAAATACGACTTATGTCGTGGTTTTTAGTATAGTTTCTAATTTGATATTGTAATTTAATAATAAAAATGCTAAAATATATATATTAAGAGGTGAATTATGGGCAATATGAAAGCTGCGATTAAACATTTAAACATATTACATAAATACGGTAAAGTTTATAAATCTAATTTAATGGATGATGATTGTAAAAAAGTTTATGAGCATAAAAAATTCCTATTCATAAATAGAAGGGTTGAACATTTAGAAATTTCAACGGCACTTGCAGACCAAATAATAAACAGAAGAACGGTTTGGAAGATTAACAGAGATGTAAAAGACTATTATGAAAAGTTTAAAGGCAACAAAAAGAGAATCTCAAGAGGCTTTTATTCTAAAATAGATTCAGAAAAAGATTATAATATTTCTGGTGTAAAATTATTGACAGATTTAAGTAGAAAAATTGAATCAGTTTATTTAAACAAAAAAGACAATAAAGAGTTTGATAGAACTGTTTCACACTTTGCTAAATTTTTAGAAACTAAAGTTGTATATAAACAAGAGGTTCAAGGTTTAGATATTAGCACTAGTATGACGGTTAATAAGTTGACCGAACAAGAAAAACAAACATATACAAATATTAAAGAAGTTATAGATTCTATTTTACATAATGAAAAACAAATACAAATAAATAACGCTCAAAAAGACCACAACGTAGTGATTATCCAAGAAGCGTAAATCAAATTTGATTATTTACGATAAATGTTTATAAAAAAACAAGGAAATTAACCTTCCTTGTTTTTTTATAAACTTGTTAAAATGTGCTTATTAAATTGCAATTAATTTAGAAGTTTTATATAATTAGTGGTAGGAGATATATGTAGATGACAGATAATTTTAAAATTAACAAGACAAGCCACGAATATAAAACTTTTTTAAAAGAGTTTAGTAAAATAAAAAATAATACTACGCCCCTAATAGAGGCGCTTCATGTTGCGCAAAATTGTTTTGCCTGTGTGCCACAACAAATTCAGCAGTTTATAGCTGATGAACTTGATGTTCCTATGAGCCAAGTTTATGGGGTGGTAACTTTTTACAGCAAATTTACATTAAAGCCAAAAGCAAAAAATGTTATTTATGTTTGCACGGGTACGGCTTGCTATGTAAAAGAAGCAAATCAAATCTTAGACAGGTTTCAGGATATTCTTAAAATAAAAAAAGGCGCTGCCACAAAAGATGGTAACTTTTTTATAGATACTAGTCGTTGTGTAGGTTGTTGTGGAAATGCTCCAGTTGTTGTAATTAACGAAAAAACTTATGGTAATGTAAAACTTGATAGCCTGCAGGCTATGTTAGACGAATATAAATAAATTTAAAATAAAAAACAAGGGAAAAACAAAATGGAAAATTTGCTAAAAATAAAAACTAAACAAGAGAGTTTGTTAAAAGCCAGACAAAATTGTAGTGGTGAAATTATTGACGACTATGAAATTTTGGTGCATTGTAATACAGGTCATAAAAACCACGAGCAAGAGTTGATAAACAAAATTAACGTAGCTCTTAAGGATAATAACTTAAAAGTGTCAGTTAAAAAAACTGGTTGTTTTGCTATGTTTAATGTAGGTACTGTAATTACTATTTTTCCTAGTGGCATAGTTTATGTTTTTGTTGAGGGTGCAAATCTAGATGAGCTTATAAAAACTCATTTTATAATTAAAACACCTTTTGTTAAACACCTATATAAAAATTTAGAAGGCGCTGTTTGCCTTACAAAAAACCATTTTAACTTTTTTAAAAAGCAAAAAATTGTCGTAACAAAAAATATAGGACTTATAGAAAGCGAGAGTATAGAAGACTACATTGCTTTGGGTGGCTATTTTAGCGCATATAATACGGTTACGAGTTTAAAATCAGAGGAAATACTTACAAACTTAAAAAACTCAGGTCTTCGTGGTCGTGGTGGTGCTGGTTTTCCTACTCATTTAAAATGGCAGTTTGCAAAACAGCAAGAAAGTCAAGAGAAATATATTGTGTGCAATGCAGATGAAGGGGATCCGGGTGCATTTATGAATAGGGCACTACTAGAAGGTGACCCACATAGCATTATTGAAGGAATGCTTATTGCAGCAAAAACAATTGGTGCAAACAAAGGCTTTATTTACATAAGAGCTGAATACCCACTTGCAACAAAGATGATTAATTTAGGGGTTGAAAAAGCAAGAGAACACGGTCTTTTAGGTAATAACCTATTTGGAACTGATTTTTGCTTTGACATAGAAGTTAAAATGGGAGCAGGTGCGTACATTTGTGGCGAAGAAAACGCACTTATGAGTAGCCTAGAAGGTTTTAGGGGAGAATCAAAACCTAAACCACCTTTCCCTACAAGTTTTGGAGTTTTTGGAAAACCAACAGTAATAAACAATGTGGAAACACTAAGCATTGTGCCTCAAATTATTAAAAATGGTGGAGAGTGGTACGCTGGTTTTGGCACAGAAAAAAGTAGGGGAACAAAAACGTTCGCTTTAAGTGGCGATATTGTTAACCCGGGACTAATAGAGTTAGAACTAGGTGAAGAGCTTAGCACAATTATTTATGATATTGGTGGCGGAGTTGCTGGTGGCGAGAAATTAAAACTTGTTCAACTTGGTGGACCTAGTGGTGGCTGTATTCCGGAGAGTTTATTGAATGTAAAAGTAGATTATGAGGAGCTTGCAGAGCGTGGAGCCATAATGGGCTCAGGGAGTATGATTGTTGCAAACACAAAAACGTGTGCTGTAGATTTTGCTAAGTTTTTTATAGAGTTTAGTATTGAAGAATCTTGTGGCAAATGCACGCCGTGCCGAATTGGAAACAGACGAGTTTATGAACTCCTTAATAAAATTACTCATTTTAAAGCAAGTCTGAAAGATCTTGAGAATTTAAAATATATTTGCAATCACATTAAAAGCACTTCACTTTGTGGACTTGGACAAACCTCTACTAACCCAGTACTCTCAACACTAGAACATTTCGAACAGGAATATATTAATCATATAAAATGGAAAAGATGCAGAGCGGGTACTTGTTTAATAAATTTAAAATATGAAATTACAAATAAATGTACAGGGTGCAGCCTTTGTTTTAAAAATTGTCCAGTTAATGCAATTGTTAAAGACGGAAACATTTATAAAATCATTCAAGAAAAATGTACGAAGTGTGGGCTATGCCAAAGACAGTGCCCATTTGACGCAATAATTAACTGATGAAGGGAAAAATATGAAAAAAATTATGATTACCATTAATAATAAAAAAGTTGAAGTCAAAGAGGGCTCATATGTTTTAGATGCAGTAAAGCAAGCTGGGTTTAATTTGCCTACTCTTTGTTATATGAAAGACTACTTACCAGAAGGCGCTTGCAGAATGTGTCTTGTTGAAATTGAAGGTGTTTCAAAACTTATTACCTCTTGCTCAGAACCAGCTCGTGACGGTATGATAATTAATACCAATACCAAAAGGTTAATAGATGCAAGAAAAACTAATTTAGAGTTAATACTTTCTAACCACAACAATGACTGTAACAACTGCCTTAAAAACACTAAGTGCGCACTTCAAAGTCTGTCAGACCAATATAATTGCGACACTGAGCATTTTGGTGGAAGTAAAACTAAAGCGCTTTTTGATACTTCACACCCATCATTCATCAGAGATAACTCTAAATGTATTTTATGCCGAAAGTGTGTAAGAATTTGTAAAAACCAAGCTTGTGATATTATCAGTGTTAATGAGCGTAGCTTTGCCTCTTATGTGGGCACTCATAACGACACACCTTTAATTGAAACTAAATGCACAGGCTGTGGTCAGTGCGTGGTTAACTGCCCAACGGGTGCGTTAATGGAACAATATGAACTAAGAGAAGTAATAGAAGCACTTAATAATAAAGAGCTAACTGTAATAGCGGCAACCGCCCCTAGTGCAAGAGTAGGAATTGGTGAAGAGTTCGGGTTAGATGCCGGAACAGATGTAGAAAAACAAATGGTAGAGAGCTTAAAACTAATAGGCTTCAACAAGGTTTTTGACATAGATTTTGGTGCCGATATGACCATTGTGGAAGAGGCTTACGAGTTTACTAAAAGATTTGAAAAAAATGAAAACATTCCTATGTTTACAAGTTGTTGCCCTGCTTGGGTTAGTTTTGTGGAACATTTTTATCCAGAGTTTATACCTAACCTATCTACAACCAAAAGCCCGCAAGAAATTTTTGCAAAAGGTTTAAAAACCTATTATGCTAAAAAGAACAACTTAGACCCTAAAAATATTTATCTAGTTTCTATTATGCCGTGTACAGCAAAAAAACAAGAAAAACTTAAACATGGGGACACCAACACAGTAATAACTGTTAGAGAGTTTGCCGAGCTTATTAGAATGTATAATGTAGACTTTAAAAGCCTTAAGGGTCAAGAGTTTGACCAACCATTAGGACTTAGTAGTGGGGCTGGTGCAATTTTTGGTACAAGCGGTGGTGTTATGGAAGCAGCACTAAGAACAGCACACGACCTACTAGCTGGTGAAGATATTGAAGATGTTGAATATAAAGCCATAAGAGGTTTAAAGGGCATTAAAGAAGCCACAGTAGAGCTTGCAGGTAAAGAAGTTAACCTATGCGTGGCAAGTGGACTAGGCAATGCTAAAAAAGTTTTAGAAGACTTAAAGAGTGGTAAAAAGAAATATGACCTTGTAGAAATTATGGCATGCCCAGGTGGTTGTATCAATGGTGGCGGAATGCCATATACCTATGATAAAGACCTTGAAAATAGAAAAAAAGCACTTAGTAATAGGTCAAATTCACTATATAAAAGTGACCCAAAAAGAAAGTACAGAAAGTCACATAAAAACCCAGATATTATAAAAATGTATGAAGATATAGGAAAACCAGGAAGTAAAAAAGCACATGAGCTTTTCCACACAACCTTCACAGATAAAAGTGGGAAGTAATATAATAAAAAAAGAGCGTAATGCTTTATAATTTAGCAAATTTTTTTAATATAAGAACAGACTATTTGCTAGGTTTGGAGGACTAAATATGGAAGATATTAAGATTATCACAATGAGTGGGAGTATGAAATTTGAAGACAAGATGAAAGAGCTTTCTGGAGAGATTGAAACAAAAGAAGGCTGGTGTGTTTTGCAATGTAGTTACTGTGGTAATGATGCGGAATTAAATAAAGCTGAACTTATTAATTTGGAAAAATTACATTATAAAAAAATAGATTTAGCAGATTCTTTATTTGTTGTTAATGTAAATGGGTATGTAGGGGAATCTACTAAAAAAGAAATAGAGTATGCTAAAAAACATAATAAAGAAATAATTTATTTAACCGACTATTTATTAGGACTTGAAGATTAATAAAAACACGGCACCAACCGTGTTTTTGTTTTTTAAATTGAGTACTTATAGAAATTGCTAAAAAAGCAAGATATATGATATTATATATACATAGAAAAAATTAAAATAAGCGACATACAAAGGAGAAAATTTTGAACATTTTATTTATTATATTAATTAGTGGACTAGCAGGAATTTTAGGAACAGGAGTTGGTGCTCTAATAGGAATATATCTTGGCAAAAAAACTGACCATACGGTTAGCCTCAGTCTTATCTTTTCTAGCGGAATGATGGTAGGTATAGCAGTTTTTGATTTAATACCAGAAGCTAATGAGTTAGGCGGTGCTATGGTTACTGCAACAGGTGTTTTACTTGGAGTTGTATCTATAACTTTTTTTAACTATTTGCTTGAGAGAAAAACAAATCATTCACATATTTTATCAGACAGCCACGAATGTGAGGAAACAGATCCACATTTGCATCTTGTGCATAATAATAAAAATGAAGGACTATTAAAGTCTGGATTTTTTCTGCTGTTTGCAGTTGCAATTCATAATATTTCTGCTGGTATGGCAATTGGTGCTTCAGGTACAATAGATACGTCACTTGCTATTATGGTTGCCGTGTTACTTACACTACATAACATTCCAGAAGGTATGGCAATGGCAATGCCTCTTGTTGCTGGTGGAATTAAACGTTTTAAAACACTGCTACTAATTGTTCTTGCAAGTGCAACAACAATGGTGGGCGCACTTATTGGTGTATGGATTGGTGGAATTAGTCCAATTATTACAGGGGCGTCACTAGCTTTTGCAGCAGGTGCAATGTTATATATTATTTTTGACGAAATTGTGCCAAAATCTATTCTTATGAGAAAAGGTGAAATACCAACAATGATACCTATTGCAGGTATTGTTGCAGGTTTTATTATTACTAGTTTATTTTAATTAAAACAAAGAGGAGCTTTTAAATGTTAAGAATTAATAATGTTAAGTTAAGTCTTGACGAAGATAAATCAGAGCTTAGAAATAAAATTGAAACTAAGCTAGAGATTACCACTAATTCGTTATCGATATATAAAGAGTCTATTGATGCAAGGAAAGAGGTTGTTTTTGTATATACTGTAGACTTTGAGTGCGAAGACGAAGACGAAGTACTTGAAAAACACAGCAATTTACTTATTAAAGTAGCTAAATATGAAGTTGAACCAACTGAAAAAATTAAAAACTACAAAGGACCAAGACCTATTGTTGTAGGCTTTGGACCTAGTGGTATTTTTGCAAGCCTTGAACTTGCAAGAGCAGGGCTTAACCCCATTGTATTTGAACGTGGCGGTAATGTTGACGAAAGACTAAACTCTGTAAAAGAGTTTTGGGAAAATGGAAAGCTAGATACAAACAGCAATGTGCAATTTGGAGAGGGCGGAGCAGGAACCTTTAGTGACGGAAAACTGACCGCAAGAACAAAAGGCAATGTTGGGAAAAAAATATTAAAAACTTTAGTAGAGTTTGGTGCACCTGAGGAGATTGTTTACGAAGCACATCCACATGTGGGAACAGATCTTTTAAGCGGAATAATTAAAAACATAAGAGCGGAAATTATAAAACTTGGTGGTGAAGTTAATTTTAACGCAAAAGTATCTGAGTTTATAATTGAAGAAAACGAAATTAAAGGCGTTGTTGTAAATGATGAAAAGTTTTTAACTGATAGAGTTATTTTAGCAATAGGACATAGTGCAAGAGATACTTTTAATGTTATTTACGATAAAAAAATAGAATGTGAATTTAAAGAGTTTGCAGTAGGCTTTAGGGTTGAACACAAACAAGAGTTAATTGACAAAAACCAGTACAAACAACACTATAAAAACAAAAGACTAGGTCACGCATCATATAGACTTACACACAAAGCCTCAACAGGCCTTGGTGTTTACTCGTTTTGTATGTGTCCTGGCGGCATTGTTGTGCCGTCTACCTCACACACGGGGTGTGTTGTTACAAATGGTATGAGTTATCACTCAAGAGCTCTTGAAAATGCTAACAGCGGAGTTCTAGTCCAAGTAAAAAAAGAAGATTTTGAAGATTTAAACCCAATGAGCGGAATAAAGTTCCAAGAACAATTAGAAAAGAGTGCATACGCTGCATCTGATTCGTATAGAGCTCCATTTCAAAGCATAAGAGATTATGTGTATTCTGACGGGTACTTGTCAAAAGTAAAACCATCTTATAGTTTAGGTGTAGCCCGATATGATATGAACAAGTTATTTAACAGTAAAATGAATGCATCATTAAAAGAAGGGCTTATTAATTTCAATAGGAAAATACCAGGCTTTATTGATGGAATTATGACGGGAGTAGAATCGAGAAGCTCTAGTCCGATTAGAATTGTTAGAAACAAAGAGCGTGAGAGTCTGAGTGTTAAAGGTCTATACCCAGTTGGTGAGGGCTCTGGTTATAGTGGTGGAATTATAACGAGTGCTATTGATGGAATGAAAGCCTCAGAAGAAATTTTAAGAAAGCTTATTAATAAGTAAAATAAATAAACAATAAAAAGAGCTGATTTAATCGGTTTTTTTTATTATCAACAGGTGTTTTTTTTGCAATAAAAAGTTTTTTTATTTTTTACAATTTAGTATACATTTACGGTTGCTAGAACAATTTTAATATGCTATTATAAGCAGTCTCAATAACAACGAATTTTTGTTATTAGAATAAACTGTATAATCAATGATTTTACAAAGGAATAAAAGATGGTAATTTTAATTTTATGTTTGCAAATATTTTTCTTTAGAATACTGGATGTTTCTCTTGGAGTAATGAGAACAATTCTATCGGTAAAAAGAATGCCATTTCTCGCTTCTATGATTGGCTTTTTTGAAGTGTTGGTATGGTTTTTAATTGTTAAAAATGCACTAAGCACAGATGTTGGAGGGATTTTTGTAGCCCTAGCATATGCTTCAGGATTTGCCACAGGAACATATATTGGCGGTATGCTTGCCAAGAGATTCATTAAGACAAAAATTAATGTTCAAATTATAACTTCAAGTAAAAATGAAAACATATTAAATGAAATTAGAGCGCATGGCTTTCCTGCAACTGTTTTAGAGGCTCGTGGAAATACTGAAGAGAAGCGCCAAAGATACTTTATTTTTATTGAAATTAAAAGCAGTAATTTTAATAAATTAAAAGAACTGGTCTTAGCTTTAGATGATCGTTCATTTATGTTTGTAAATGAACTAACAAACTCGGTAAATGGAGTTTTTTACAATAGAAAAATAAAATAGCTTAATTAAAAAATAAGGGACTAATACTCCCTTATTTTTTAATTACTGTAGTAAGGTTTTTATTTTAATAAATTATATGATACAATTTTAACTATATAATAATTAATTCGAAGTATATTATTAACATAATAAATTTTAAATTATTTAAATTCTAATTTCAAGAGAATAGTTAAGGAGAACAATTAACATGAAAAGTAATAAAAAAGTAGCGGTATTAATAGATGCTGAGAACATAAGCAGTAAGCATGCAGAAAGAATAATGAAAGATGCCTCTGATTATGGCGAAATTGTTATAAAAAGAATATTTGCAGATTGGACAAATGAAGCTGTAAAAACATGGAAAAATCAGGTTTTAAGGTTTTCGCTAGTTCCGGAACATCAATTTAACTTTGTTAAAGGTAAAGACTCTAGTGATATGTCGCTAATAATAAATGCATTATTAATATTATTTGAAAAAGATATTGATATTTTTTGCCTAGCTTCTAGTGATTCTGATTTTACAAGACTTGTGCAAGAGTTAAGAGAAAGAGATAAATTAGTTGTAGGCTTTGGTGAGACCAACAAAACAAACAAAGCCTTTGTTAATGCCTTTGGTGAGTTTATTTATTTAGATGATAATATTCAAAAAGCACTTAAAGAATCTGCTGGGCAAAGACAAAAACCAGGGAAACAATCAAATATTAAACAGGTAGTTAAACCAAAAGGGAAAATAAAAATTGATGAGGAAAAAATAGAAGTACTAATTGAAATAATAGAAATGTTAATTGAGCAAAATGGAAAAGCATTATATGCTCAAATTTCTAACGAGATGAAGAAGAAATATTCTGACTTCCTGCCAAAAAACTATGGTGTGACTTCTATGAAAAAACTTATGCAAGCACTAGTTGAATCAAAACTAAAAGACTATAGGGTACACATAGATTCTGATAAGGTAACAATGTCACTTATTTATAAGAAATAAAGTAGAAGCGCAAAAAAAAATACATAGCTATAAACTAAAGGACTAAGGTATAGGTAATATGAAAAAGATGGGATTAATTTTTTATTATGGTGTAATGGGTAGTGGAAAAACTACGCAACTATTAAAACAAAAAAATGAAGCCGAAAAAACCGGCTTAAGCTGTTTAATTTTACAGCCAGATTTTCATAGTAGAGATGGAAGAGGTGTTGTAAAAAGCAGAAAAGGCGAAGAAGCTGTGGCTGTTGTTGTTACAGATAATTTATATGTAACAAAAATTAAAGATATTGACGCTGTTGACATAATATTTATAGATGAAGCAAATTTTTTAAATATCAAACAGATTGAAGACCTAAAAGAATTATCAGAAAACAAACTTGTGTATTGTTACGGCGTTAAAATAGATTTTAGAGGGCAGTTGTTTGAAGCAAGTAAAAGACTACTTGAGCTATCTGATGAATTTATTGAAATAGAAAGCCCTTGTGACTGTGGTAAAAAAGCAGAAATAAATGCAAAAATTATAGCTGGCAAAATTACTGTAGAAGGTGATAATCAAAGTGGAGATTTAGGACTATATAAACCCATGTGCTACCATTGCTTTTTAGAAGGACTAAAAAAGAACTGATTTTATCATAATTTAAACCCGAGTTGATTATATAACCTATAAATAAGGAAAACAACACTACAAAAAAAAACAAATTAACAAAACAATGAAATAATTCTATAAAAAACAAACATTAATAGTAGCCCTAGCTTAAGGATAGTTGACATATTTTTTTAAATATGCTAGCCTTTAATGGTAAATATATAAGGAGACACATTATGACATTAGAAAAAAGAAATAATAAAGCAAAAAGTCTATTGAGAGAGGGCATTGTTCCTGGTTCAATTTATGGAAAAGATATTGAGTCTACAGCTGTTCAGCTTGACGGAAAAAAATTATTAAAATTGGTTAAAGAATTTGGAACCAACTCAACATTTAAGGTTGAAGTAGATGGCGACAAACATATTGTTTATTTTAAAGACTTACAAAGAGATTATATGGACAGAAGAAAGATTATTCATTTTTCACTTCATAAAGTTAGCGCTGGCGAAACGTTAACAACAGAAGTTCCACTTAATTTTGTTGGACATGAAGTTATTCAACAACAAAATTTATTACTACAAGAAGTTTTAAATAAACTAGAAGTTGAATTTACTGTAGGTCAAGGCGTTAACCATATTGATGTTGATGTTAGTGAACTAGAAGTTAATCATGCTATTTATGCAAGAGATGTAATCCTTCCAAAAGGGTTTAAACTTCATACAAGAGAAGAAGAGATGATTGTAAATGTAGCTTATGCTAAAACAGTTGCTCTTGAAGAAGAAGAAAAAGTTGAAGAGACAGAGGTTGAAGAGACAGAGTCTGCTACAGCTGAAGAAGAATAAAAAAAAGAGGGTTTTTAAACCCTTTTTTTATATTTGTAAACCCCTCATTTTGGATTATTATAATTTTATGTTATAATAAAGTAAAGAAAAGAGGGTAATTATGAATAAAGAAAAGTTAAATATTGTAATAGAAGTGTTTAGAAAATTTTACAGAATAGAATCAGATAGTTTAAAAATGTACAAGGACATTGTTTTTGGGCACATTTTTAAAGATGAAGAAACGAATGTTTTGAAGTTTGATAATAATGATAAAGAGCTTGATTTTAATGGACAATTTAAAGTTGCAAAAAACCAGTTTAAAGTTTTAATAGAAAGAAAATTAGAAGACAAGCAACCTAAGTTTTTGAAAGAAGGCGACAAGGCTGAGCTTAAATTTGTTTTTGTAGACAAAAAAGCTAAGATGCCACTTGTTGATAGTATAAAAACAGGAAATCTTGTAGAGCTTGTAAGCCTTAAATGGGGAACAAAAGAAGAAGAGAATAGTTTGATTTTATTTTGCAAAATGCTAGAAGAAAACAGATTTGTTTTTACAACAGTTTCATCTAAAGTAGATGCTGATGGAAACAAACTCACTAAAGATAGAGGTGGTAAAATGATCTCTAGCTGGCAGTTTATAAAATAATTTTATAACTCGCAAAGAGTGAAGAAAATAACCACATACCTATAAATCAAAAAATAAGGAGCACTAAAGCTCCTTATTTTTTAAATATTATTATTAATTATGGGGTTATTTCATATAGGTCTACTGTGTCAGTTTCTGTTAGGTCAGAAATAGTGTAGCTCTTAACATAGTTATGACTAATTGTATAAATGTAATCATCAATTGTTATGCCTCTCTCTACAAAGCTATGGTAGTTATAGTAATAGCCTGAGTCATAGGGGTCTATTTCAGTAAGGTTAGTTAAGGTGCCCTCATAAGTCAATTTGTCTTCATCTAAAGCCTCTTCAACATCAAAACTAAAAACTGCTAAACCTTGTTGCATTGAGTTGTAGCTGTAATTATTGTCGTACTGCCAGTTCTCATAACCAAAGGCAAATAAGCCGTTTTCAGCGTCATATAACAGTGCCTTAGGATTGTAGAACAATTCTGCCCAACAACTGCCCTCAAGTACAACAGTATTTACGTTTACAGCCTCTCCTGAGGAGTTATTGTATAAAGAAACTTTAAGCCCTGTCCAAACTACTCTTTCACCCCAACTTGTTTGAACAACTTCGCTCATTTTTCCTATTCCAATTGTGTAGTCGGTGTTTTCGATGTAATGAATGTAATAGCTAACACCATCTTCTTTCAAACCAGTAGAAATAAGTGGGTTAGTAGGGTCTGATAAATCAAGATTAAAATATGGGTCAATTATTTTGAAGGTTACTAGTGAACCAGTTTCTTCATTAAATCTTACAGAATAAATGGTCTCATCTGGTGCAATATTTTTTATTTCACCAACGGTATTTAGGTCTTCATCTAGCACAAAAACATTGTTATAAGACTCGCCACCCCAGACACTACTGTGGGTTGCCACTCTTAAATGTCCATCATATTCGTCTAGCCAATATCTATCGTTTATAGCACCTTCAACATTGCCAACAGCTGTTTGAGTTAATGTATCTAAAGCTATTTTTACAATCCTTGTTCTTCCTGCAACTTCACTTTCTCTTACCCAACCAAGAATGTTTCTAAGATAAATGCTTTGATGGTCATAAGTAGAAACATAAATATTTTCACTAGAGACATAAATTTGACCACCAAGACCTAAATGAGCAGTTATTTTACTGCTTGTATCTGGTTCGTCTAGGTCAATCTCTCCAAATATTAAATAGTTGTAGTTAACCAGATCATCATAATAATAAAGGTTTTCTGCAGGCATTAGAGTTTGTTCACCATCATTTAGTGCAGTGTCTTTAATTTTAGGAATAAAAGCATTTTCATCATAAGTATTATAAAAATGGTAATTTACCATAAAAAATAGTTTATTGTCTTCAAGTTTAAGTCTTGAAGTATAGAAGTTACCATCCAGTTCTATTTGCCTGTCTAAAACGGGTGAGTCTTTCTCAGTAATATCATAAACTCTAATGTCTGTTTTAGAACAGCTATAATAGCTCAGGCATTCAACCAAGGGTTGTACAGAAAAGTAAGGTTGGTAGCTATTGTCATAAAGTCCACCTATAATAATTAGGGTATCGCCTGAGATATAAAGTTCTTTTGGTACATAGTTTTCTATTAAAATACTTGTTGTAACTTCCAGTTGTCCACTGTTTGCTGAAATAATAAAACAGCCTTTGTCATTAAGTTTATAAATATATTGACCATCTGTTTTTACAATGTCGCCTTCGTCTAAACCCTCAGTTTGAACATTGGTTTCTGAATAACTTGTATCCATGATAGAACCCGACATTGATTCTGATTGAAAAACAGTGTTAATGCCATCTGTAATATTTTCTGAAAATGACCTAAAGTTAAAGGCATTTTCTGTATTTTTTTCTGTATCTTTAAAGTCGTTAATAACACTGTAAATATCATCATATTCCGCAGTTGTTTGTGCAAAAGAGTAGTTGCTTGAGCTTTGTCCTTCGGTGTAAATAGATGCAGCAGGTACAAAAGCCATAACAATCAGCACAAAAGCTAGTGCTATAGGCACTAGTCTTCTTTTCGTAAAAAACTTAGCCGTGTTACTTGGCTCACGGCTTCGTCTACTATTTAATATGTTGTTCTTAACATCATCTTTATTAATGAGTTTATTTCTCATTAAGTTTTTAAAAAATTTATCTTCTTTCATTACTAAACTTCCCTTTTATAAATATTTCTAATTTCTCCAAGTGTTCTATACAACTTGTGTTTTACAAAGGACTCTGTTTTTTTCATATTAATTGCAATTTCTTTAATGGTTAAACCTGACTGATAATATAGAGCAAAAACTCTTTGAGTGTCTATAGGCTTTTTTAACAGAAACTGCCAAACTTCATCTATAAGTAATGAGTTAATATAACTGTCTTCAATGTTATAGGTTTCGTTTACATATTCTATTTGTTCATCATTTTTAGTGCTGTTTTTTAAATTAGTAAATTGATTTTTTAAAGCAGATATTACATTATAGTGTTTAATTAGCTTAAACTTAGCAATTCTAATAGAAAATGCTTCTGGATTATCAATGTAATCAATTCCTCTTTTTTCAATCACTTTATACAGCTCTAAAAACACCTCTTGCACAATGTCTTCAACCTGATTCAAATTATTACACCTTGAAATAACAAAGCTTGTTATTTTGCTAAATAATTTATCATATAGTTCGCTAAAATGGTAATTTGCTATGCTTTGCATTAATAAAAAACTCCTTTGTATATAATATAAGTGTTCAGTAAGTTATAAAAAGTTCCAAAAACTTTTAATTATTATACTATAAATATAACAATTGTATATATTATATTTTAAACACTATATTTAAAATTTTAAATAAGAAGAGAGTAGTTTGATTTTATTTTGCAAAATGCTAGAAGAAAACAGATTTATTTTTACAACAGTTTCATATAAAGTAGATGCTGATGGGAACAAACTCACTAAAGATAGAGGTGGTAAAACAATCTCTAGCTGATAGTTTATAAAATAAAAGATAGTTAATAATCAATATAATTAATTCTATGTAAAGTTTACTTGACATAATGTAAAGTCAATGATACACTGCGAATATAAAATTTAACATTATGTTGAATTTAAAAAGGAGAAAAGAATATGTCATATCAAGAAAGCAAGAGCTTGACAAACATGCTAAGCTCTATTCTTATTACAGGAATCTATGCATTAATAGTCTATCAAAGATACTTAAACGGAATGGTTGAAATAACAAATGTGTTTAAATTTTGGGCAATAATTATTTTAATATTCATCCCTGTTACAATAATTGCAAGAATAGTTATTATGATTATCTTTACAATTATACACACAGCAGTTCAAACCGCAAGAGGAGAGGAAGTAGATAATATAGATTTTGTTGATGAAAGAGATAAGTTAATTGAACTGAAAGCCACCAAGATATCGTTAATTATCTTCACGCTGGGATTTATACTTGCACTCGTGACACAAGTCATTAATATGAGTGACCATTTGTTCTTTATCACTTTGGCTATATTTATGGTTATTACTGAAATAGCTTCTGAACTTCTTACAATAATCTATTATAGAAAAGGATTTTAAATATGGGAAAATTATTAATAAATAATAACATTAGAAAACTACGTTTTTTAAATGATGAAATGACTCAAAGCGAGCTTGCTAGTAAGGTAGAAGTCTCTAGACAAACAATTGTAGCAATTGAAAAGGGAAACTATTCCCCCTCTTTAGAATTGGCTTTTAAACTGGCTGATGCTTTTGACAAATCAATTGATGAAATATTTAATAAGGAGAAAAAAGATGAGAACAAATAATATTAAAATTAAACTTATTGGACTATTTTTTATTTTAGCTATTATAGTTAACATTGCTGGAGGAGTATTAATTGAAAGTGTGCAAAGCGAGCTTGCTTTTATTTCGGCAATTAGTGATGTATGGACAATTCGCATTGGCGTATTTTTAGAGGCTTTAAATGGGATACTTGTTTTACTTATTGGAATTTTGATATTTAATTATATTAAAAACCATAGTAAAAAAACAGCAATTATTTATTTGATTGCAAGATTTATTGAGGGAATAATTTGCATATTTACAGCGTTACTTGCATTGTTTTTTATTAATGGAAGCATTTTAAATGGTTTTATTAATATCTCACAGCTAGGTCAACTTATTGAACTAAGACACATATTTATGAATTTAATTATTCCAATAAGCTTTAGCCTTTCTGGGCTTGTGTTGTTTTATTTTATTTTAAAAAGCAACATATTACCAAAATATATCGGGATTTGGGGTCTAATTGGAACAGTATTAATTTTTATAATGAATATTGTTAGTGTACCCGAATCAATGACGCCATTGTTTGGACTTCCAATTATAACAAATGAAATATATTTAAGCTTTTACATAATTTTTAAAGGCTTTAAGGTATAATTTTATACTTATGATGAAATATTTTTTATTAATTAAAATATAAAAAAGAAAACATAAGTTTTAAAAGAGGTAAATATAAATGAAAAATTTAATAGTGGTATATTCATATCATCATAATAATACAAGAAAAGTGGCAGAAGCAATATCAAGTATCATTGGTGGGGATGTAAAAACTCCAATTGAAGTGAATGAAAATGAATTAAATAAATATGATCTTGTTGGTTTTGGTGCTGGTATTGATAGTGGCAAACATTATAAGCAATTACTAGAGTTTGCCGACAAGCTACCAGAAACTAAAAACAAGAAGTGTTTTATTTTTTCTACAAGTGCAGTACAGGGAGAAAAAAAAGTAGCAAAGGACCATTCCAGACTTAGAAACCAACTAAAATTAAAGGGTTATGAGGTTGTAGGTGAGTTTAGTTGTAAAGGTTATAATACGAACCTTTTCCTTAAATATTTTGGTGGAATGAATAAAAATAGACCAAATAATGAAGATATTAAAAATGCAAAAAAGTTCGCTTCAGGACTTACAGTTGATAGGAAAAGCGAAATAATCCGGTCATAATAAATATTTGACAAATTAACAAAACAATAAATAACTATAATATAATTTTAGCTTTGGGGAATTATAATTTTAATAACAAAAAAAGGAGATATTAATTTTGAATACTAAAAAAATGAAGACATCGCTTGTTCTGTCTATTGTTCTTGGAATTTTATGCGTAATTGGAGCATACTTAAGAAATATAACTGAT
>LGOV01000206.1_pt2 | contig 96563 bp, 97 predicted proteins | sample 469881 | NCBI WGS metagenome assembly LGOV01 (sample SAMN03857199, study PRJNA290197) | marine sediment metagenome | biome: marine cold seep biome; feature: cold seep; material: marine sediment; isolation source: sample #5579, elevator 3A push core 41 containing 12 cm of sediment... ...
CTTTTAATTTAAGATTATAATTATTATAAAAATAACAAGGAGCTAAAATGATTCAAGTAAAAAACTTAAACCTTGCTTTTACAAAAGAATATTTTGCACTTTTTAACATCAATCTACAAATAAAGGGTGGCGAACACGCCTGTATAGTTGGAGATGGTGAAAGTGGAAAAACAACATTACTAAGGGTAGTTGCAGGACTTGAAGAGTTTGAAAAAGGTGAAGTAAATTTAAAAGGTATAAATGTTAAAAAAATTAATTTTGAAAAAGATGTAAGTCTTGGATATATATCTTTTAATGGAGTGTTTTTTGATAAAAAGAGCGTTTATGACAATTTACTGTATGTTTTAAAAATAAGAAAAATTGACGAAGTTAATGCCGGAATTAAAATTAATCAGGCACTTAGAGAATATAACATTGAAGCACTTAAAAATTTGAAAATTAAGCAGTTATCGGGCTATCAGAAGGTACTTGTTCAACTTGCCAGATTAAGTCTTAGAAATATTGAAATTTATTTAATGGATGATATTTTTAAAAAGTTATCGAGTAGAGAAATTGAAATAATATCAAACCATATTAAAAATTTACAAAAAGAAGATTCTACTTTTTTAATTGCTACAGCAAATAAAGAAGTTGCAGATACACTGGGAGATAGAATTATTAATTTAAAACTAGGTTCTATTGAAGATAAAAAGGAGTAATTATGTCAAATTCTATAGAGTTATTAAGGGAAGAAGTGGTGAAACTGTGTAATCCTACTGATTTATTTTCTAAAATTCCGCTTGATGAATTAAAACATTACGAAGAACTACTAGATAACAATCATTTAAAAAGATTATTTGATGACAAAGAGCTTATTAATACAGTGGAAGTTTTTTTTAGAAATAACTTAAACATAAGCGCAACAAGTAAAGATGCATTCATGCACCGAAATACTTTAATTTACAGAATAGAAAAAATTAAAAAAGATACAGGACTTAACATAAAAAAATTTGAAGATGCAAGAATTTTATATAACCTTATGACAATTCAAAATATTATTAAAAAAAACAGTTAAATTAACTGTTTTTTTTATTATGTACGATGTAAGTCTTTAATGTTACCTAAATTGTTTGGTCTAAGAGAGTTTCTCTTAGGTTTTATTTTACTGTTTTTGTGCACTCCCATACCTGGCATACCACCACCTAGTAGATTTCCAAGCCCACCAAGTCCTGAAGACCCGCCACCAAGTCCTGATAGGAGTGAACCTATATTAGGAGTTCCAGCCCCCATAGAGTTAACACCTCCTGAGCTTCCTATGCCTGATATTGTACTTAGCAAACTTCCCATATCCATATTACCAGCACTGCCAAGGTTGCCCAGAAGTTTTGTAAGATCTGGGGTTTTGCCTCCGCCAAGCAAATTCATAATAGGACCAAGCCCGCCAAGTGAGCTATTTTGATTATTAGACTGGTTATTGTTTTGAGGTTGCTGGTTTTGCAGGGGTTGTTGTTGATTATTCTGAGCGTTTTGTGGAGCACTATGGTTTTGCTGATTGTTAAAATAAGCACCCTGCCTATTGTAAGCCTGATTAAAAGTGCCTTGCATAACATCTAGTTGATTTATGGGTTTCTCATAAGACTCTTTTGTTTTAGGTATGTAGTTTTGGGTGCTCGAATTTTGAGCGTTATTATTAGAACCCACATTACATGCAGGACAAGAATTATTATTCCAGTTTTGACTATTATTTAACATATGTAATTTCTCCTTTTATTGTCATTATAATATATGTACATCATATTAAAAAGTTGCAAGTTTTGACACTCTTAGTGTGCAGTTAGCATTAGAATAATTTAAAGCATATAATGTTTTAGTTACATATTAGGAGGAAATTAGATTGAATTTAAAAGATTTTTCAAATAAACACATATCAGAGCTTGAGCGTGATCTTAAAAAAAATGTAGATGAAACTATAATTAATAAAGCACGAAAAGCAGGGGAAGAGTTAAAAGAAAATGACCCAGCTACATATAAAAATTTAGAAGACGCTGTCAGCCAGTATTCTGGTATGGGAGAAGATGAGCTTACAAACCAGTTTTTAAATATGGTTAACCAGCAAAAAGAAAATGGAACATTTGACGCAGGTGGCTTAAGTCAAATTTATAATAGTGTTTATCCTATGCTAGACGCTTCTCAAAAAGAAAAACTTGATAAACTTATGAAAGTAATTTAGGCGTATGAAAAAATATATGGGAAAGGTTGATCCAAGGCTTTTTGCAATGGTCAATACATGCAGTAAAAAAAGCAATAATTTGCCTTGCGTAATTTATGCAAGTGACTATTTACGGGTTAAAAGTTTGTTGTCAAAATCTTCTAATATTAAAGCTGACTCTTTTTATGAATACCCATTTATTAAGGCTTTTGGGGTTAAATTAAAACCAAATGTAATTAAAAAAATAGCTAAATTTGAACACGTTAAGTACATAACTGCTGGCACAAAGGTTTTTGCACAAATAGATGTTGCAAAAAAAATTATAAAAGCAGATAAATTGCATTATGAAGGTTATTTTGGTAGTGGTGTTACTATTGCTATTATAGATACAGGAATAAGTAATCATTTAGACTTTGTGTGCCCTACAAACAGAATTACTATATTTAAAGATTTTGTTAATAGTAAAAAAAGAGTATATGACGATAATGGTCATGGCACCTTTGTGGCTGGAGTTGCTTGTGGTAGTGGGCTTGTTAGCAAAAATAAATATTCTGGCATTGCACCAAAAAGTAATATTATTAGTTTAAAAACACTAGATAAAAACGGAGAAACAGGTGCATTTATAATTCTTCAGGCTATGCAGTGGGTGTTTGATAATTATAAAAAATATAACATAAAAGTTGTGTGTATGAGTTTCGGTTCAAACCCACTTGGGGGAGGTGATCCACTTACTATGGGTGCTGAAGCTTTGTGGCGAAGAGGAATTACTGTGGTCGCCGCTGCTGGAAACAGTGGACCAGACGCAAAAAGTATTATGTCGCCAGGTATTAGCCCAAGAATTATAACTGTTGGAGCACTTGATGATAAAAGGGATAACCTTGGTAAGTTTATTAAAGAAAACTTCGATGTTGCCGATTTTTCTAGCCGTGGACCTGCGTATAGTTTTTATAAACCAGACATTTTAGCACCAGGCGTAAATCTGACAAGTACTTCTGTTAAAAATAAAGAGTTTTATACGGTGCTAAGCGGAACATCGGTTGCTACACCTATAATTGCAGGGCTTGTCTGTTTATTGATTGAAAAATATCCGAGTATTAAACCAGATGAAATTAAAGGCATTTTAATAAAAAATTCTTATCCCATAATAAATGACCGCAACTCGGAGGGTTACGGTTTAATTGATGGCGATCATTTGCTTGATGATTAATTATCTTTAATTATTTTTTTAACTGCTGATATTAGCTTTTTAATATCGGCTTTTTTGTTATTAGAGCCAATGCTCGCCCTTACCATTCCTGAGTTTAGAGTGTTAAAGTGTTTATGCACAAGCGGGGCACAATGAAGCCCACTTCTTACACAAATTTTATACTTACTGTTAAGTTCATTTGCAACATCATTTGAGTGCATACCCTTAATGTTAAAACTAACAATCCCGTTAGGGCAATTTGGGTTAGTATACAGGGTAACTTCCTCAATTTGTTGAAGCTTGGTTAAAAGCTGTTTACATAACGCTTTTGTTTTTTTGTTTATTTTGTCTAAATTCTTAAAAGTCCACTCTACACCTTTTTTAAGTCCAAAAATTAAAGGGGTGCAGGTAGTTCCAGCTTCATACGCTTCAGGTGCGGTGAGTGGTTGAATCATTTCTTCACTATTTAGTCCTGTGCCTCCAAATTTTATTGGTTGTGGATTTGTATTATTAATTAGTAAGGCTCCAACCCCTTGAGGAGAGTGGAGTCCTTTATGGCCTGCAATGGCTAGTAAGTTTATGTTGTTTTTTTGAACATCAATATCTATATGACCAGCAGATTGAGCAGAGTCCACTAAAAAAAGTAGATTATTCTGTTTTGCAAAATCACCAAGCTCAGCTAAATTAACTGTGTGACCTGTCACATTAGAAACATGATTAACCACTAGCATATAAGTATTTGGTTTTAACGCTTTTTTAATTTGTTTTAGTGTTATCCCATTATTTCTATCTGGCTCTACAAAGGTTACGTCTATCAGTCCATCTTTTTTTAGTTTAAAAAGTGGTCGTAGTACTGAATTATGTTCAAAAATGGTGGTTATAACATGCCCACCTTTTTTAATACTTCCTAAAATTGCTAGGTTTAAGCTTTCCGTACAACCACTTGTAAAAATTACATTATTACTATTAGGTAAATTAAAAATGCCTGCCAGAAGTAGCCTTGTGTTCATTATTTCAAGTGCACTGTTTATGCTTAGTTTGTGTCCGCTTCTTCCGGGGTTTGCACTATGTTTTTTCCCGAGGGCTTTTAAAACTGAAAGCTTTACAGATATGGGCTTATAATTTGAGCTAGCACTGTTGTCTAAATATATCATAAAAAAATTCCTTAACTTTTTTGCATTAGTAGCTAATATATTATATTGTAACTAGCTAAAAAAATTGAAAAGGAGAATATATGGACTACATAATAATTGTTTTCAAAAACAGAAATAACACTTTAAAGTTTTATAATATGCTAAAGAGGGCAGGCGTTGCCTCCTCTGTAATGGCAACACCAAAAGGCACAAATATAAATTGTGGCATTTGTGTTAAAACAGACAAAAAGAACTTTGCAGTTACAAAAGGACTACTTCTGAGAAGTGGTGCGAGTGGTTTTGTCGGGTTTTATAAAATTAGTAAACAGTTTGGCAGATTAATTGTTTCTAAACTTTAGCCTTAGTTTAATTAACAAACATAAAACTCCTATGTTATAATTTTTTATAGGAGTTTTTATGACAGAAGAAAATAGAGAGTTTATTTATGAATATTTATTAGGGCTTTTCCCTGATGCTCAGTGCGAACTTAAACATAAAAATGCTTATGAGCTTTTAGTATCAGTAATTTTATCTGCTCAGAGTACGGATAAGCGTATTAATATAATTACACCAAACTTGTTTTTAAAATATCCTACACCTAAGGATTTATCTGAGGCGAAACAAGAAGAATTAGAACAGGTAATATTCTCAGCAGGCTTTTATAGAAATAAGGCTAAAAACCTAATTAGTTGTGCTAGTAGCATTGTTAATAAATTTAACAGTAATGTACCTAACAATTTAAAAGATTTACAGACGCTTGCGGGGGTAGGAAGAAAAACAGCAAATGTTGTTTACTCGGTAGCTTATGGCGGACAAGCAATAGCAGTTGACACTCATGTATTTAGAGTGAGTAATAGACTAGGGCTAGTTGATAGCAAAAAAGAGCTTGAAGTTGAGCTTGGCTTAATGGAGCAATTTGAAGAAAGTACTTGGACTAGACTACATTATGTGTTAGTATTGTTTGGCAGATACTATTGTAAAGCAAAAAAACCAGCCTGCAAAGAGTGTGGTTTAAAACATATTTGTAAATACTATAAAAAAGAAGTAAAAAGTAAAGAGGTTTAAAAATGTTTATAGATAAAACCAAAATCGCAATAAAAGCGGGTAACGGTGGAGATGGCTCAGTTAGTTTCCTTAAAGAAAAATATGTACCAGCTGGCGGACCAGATGGTGGAAACGGTGGAAACGGTGGAAACATTATTTTTGAAGTTGATCCACATAAAAATAACTTAGTGGATTATTATTACACTAAGCATTTTAGAGCGGAAGAAGGACACTACGGAACAAAAAAAAATAAACATGGTAAAAATGGTAAAGATATTATAATTAAAGTACCAAAAGGAACCATTATTAAAGACGCTGAGTCAGGTAAAATTATTGCTGACATGTTCTACAACGATACAAGGCAAGTCGTTTTAAGAGGTGGTAGAGGCGGCAGAGGTAACGCTAAGTTTGTTAACAGCGTTCGTCAAGCTCCTGGTTTTGCCGAAACAGGCGTTAAAACGATGGAAAAAGAAGTTATTTTAGAACTTAAAACCATTGCAGATGTTGGACTAGTTGGTTTTCCTAATGTAGGAAAAAGCACAATTTTAAGTGTAGTTAGTGGAGCAAAACCAAAAATTGCAAACTATCACTTTACAACACTTAGTCCAAACCTTGGTGTAGCTAATTATTATGGTAAAAACTTTTTAATAGCTGATATTCCCGGGCTTATTGAAGGCGCTAGTGAAGGCATTGGTCTAGGACACGACTTCCTTAGACACGTTGAAAGGACAAGAATGCTTGTGCATGTTGTTGATATTTCAGCAATTGAAGGACGCGACCCTATCGAAGACTTTAAAATTATTAATAAAGAGCTTGAAGATTATTCTAAAAAATTGTCAAAAGCAGTTCAAATTGTAGCTCTTAATAAAACAGACCTGATTTTTGAAGATTTTTCTAAAATAGAAGAATTTAAAAAAATATATGGTAAAGACTATAAAATTATTGAAATGTCAGCAGTTAGCCACAAAGGAATTAAAGAACTACTACAAACCATTGCTGAGACTGTAGATAAATTACCAGAACCATTACCTGAAGAAATTGAAATTTTTGAGTATGACAAGCGTGATAAAACAAGTTTTGATGTTACTATTGAAGATAATGGCATTTTCAAGGTTTCAGGTGGACTTATTGACGAAATGATTAGAGGTGTAGTGCTTTCTGACCCAGAGAGTTTTGCATATTTCCAAAAAAGACTTAAAAACGATGGTATTATTGATAGATTAAAACAATTAAATATTCAGGACGGCGATTTTGTTAAAGTTGGCGCTATTGAATTTGAATATGAAGATTAAGGAGAAATTATGATTACAGCTAAACAAAGAGCTAAGCTAAAAAGTTTGACTCATAGACTAAACCCAAGTGTGCAAATAGGCAAAGATGGTGTTAGTGAAAACTTGATTAAAGAAATTGATACAGCACTTTTTAATAAAGAGCTTGTTAAAATTAAAGTAATGCAAAATTCAGATGTTAAAGCTAAAGAGCTTATAAATGAGCTAGCTAAAAAACTAAAAGCTGAACCTATTATGACTATTGGTAGAGTTATTGTACTTTACCGTTTTAGCAAAAAAGAAGATATAGAACACATAAAGTTTTAAACAAAAAACAACGCAAATTGCGTTGTTTTTTTATTTTCCCAAAATGTTTTCTGGCAGTCTTTTATTAAAGGGTACATTAAAATAGGAAAACAGTGCCATTAAATATAGAAGGCTACTAAAAATAATGTAGTAAAGATTATATTTTAAAATAAAACTACCCAGTAGCAGTATTGTTCCACTAATAACATAGCTTTTTGTGCGTTTTTTGCTAAAAGCCACTTGTGAAATTTGTTTAAAGGTAATACGTTCTTCATTTATTATTTTGTTTTCAATTTTAGGAAAGGTGTCATATTTTTTTAACAGCTTAAAATAAACGCCTCGCTCGTCTAAAACTATTATTTTTGTAATTTTTAGCTGTTTTGTAAAATTTAAAACTTCTTGTGTTATTTCTTTACAAGTTATTATTAGCTTATCTACCTTTTGCATCCTTGCATTTACATAAATATTAGTAGCATCGTCAATATTTAATATTCTTGTCTTATAAAAAGGGTAAACAAGTATGTTAAAGTTTTCTTGTTTTAGCAAAATAAAGTTATCTTTAAGGGTAGCTGTATGCTTTTGGTTTATTAAATTTAAAAAAAACTTTAAGTTTTTATTAAAACTACTAAATAAAAACTCATTACTACAAGCTGTAATCAAATTGCTTTCTTCTTTTGATAATACTCTTTTATTATATCTTTTTTCGCCTCGTAGGGTTAAAAATAGCCCAAACAAAACTGTTAGGCTTGCACTTAAAAATATTGTTAAATTAAGGCTGTCTAAATAGTAACGTAGCCATACAAAAAATATAAAAAACATTAATATATTTTTAAATAAAAAGTCTATAATTCTCGCCAGAGTGTACTTTTTCATCTATTTCTCCTAAAACTTTAATAAATAATGCCCAAATATTTATTTTTTAAACATATAATATGTTAAGTTATTTGACTATAAAGCCTTTAAAATAATATAATAGTTATAGTAAAGCTAAGCGTAGGGAGAAACTATGAATTTAAAAAAACAAGCTGACTTAATTGCAGGCTTAATTTATGATAAAAAAGCGACAGATATCATGGTGGTTGATGTTGAAGATAAAACAACACTTGCAAGTTATTTTATTATTGCTAGTGCAACTTCTGGTGTGCAGGCAAAGGGTATAATAAACTATGTTGAGGATGAAATGGCAAAACATAACCTAGAGCCTATTGGAAAAGACACCAATAACGGCACTGCTTGGGTTATTCTTGATTATGGTGACATTATGGTTCACATTATGGATAGAGAAGTGAGAGAGTTTTATGATCTTGAAAAATTATGGGTAGAAGAAGATAATACTTACGAGTTTTCAGGTTAAAATAAAGAAGAGTTTTAAACTCTTTTTTTTGTCTACTAATTTTCAGTTGCAAACTTATTTTTAAATTGATATAATAAAGTGAAAAATAGTTAAAAAACCAAAAGGATAGTTACATATGAGAATTTATGATGTTATTTTAAAAAAGAAAAACAAAAAAATCCTGACTCAAGAAGAGATAGGCTTTTTTATAGATGGCATTATGGATGGTAGCATTAAAGAACACGAAACAAGTGCACTTTTAATGGCAATAGCAATTAATGGTATGAACTCTGAAGAAATTTTTAATTTAACTATAGCTATGAGAGATTCTGGTAGTATTATTAATTTAAAAGGTATTAATGGTATTACTGTAGACAAACATTCAACTGGTGGCGTTAGTGACTCAACAACCCTAGTAATTGCTCCAATTGTGGCGTGTCTGGGCGTTAAAATGCCAAAAATGAGCGGACGTTCGCTTGGTTTTACCGGTGGAACTGCCGATAAGGTTGAAGTATTTACAGGTTACAACGTTAACCTTAGTCAAAGAGATTTTATTAGTGTTGTTAATAATGTGGGTGCAAGCATAATAACTCAAACAAAAAACTTAGCACCAGCTGATAAAATTTTATATAGCATAAGGAACTTAACAGGAAGTGTCGAGAGTATTCCTTTAATTGCAAGCTCTATTATGAGTAAAAAACTAGCAAGCAATGCAGATGTAATTGTGCTTGACGTAAAATATGGCGACGGCGCATTTATGAAAACACTATCAAGAGCCACACAACTTGCAAGAACTATGGTAGACATAGGAAAACGTGCAGGTAAAAAAATACAAGCTGTTATTACCAATATGGAAGAGCCTCTAGGCAGTGGTATTGGTGGAAATTTAGAAGTTAAAAATGCCATTAATGTACTTAAAGGCAAAAATAATAACTTAGCTAAAGTCAGTAAAACACTAGCTCAGCGAATGTTACTATTATCAGGTGCTTATGATGCCAAAACAGCAAAAAAAGCAGTAAACGATGTTATTACAAGCGGTAGTGCACTTATTAAACTGCAAGAAATGATAAGAGCCCATGGTGGAGACGACCAAATTATTACTCGTTGGGAACTTATGAAAAAACCTAAAGTAATAAGGGTTGTAAAAGCTAAAAAGACAGGGTTTATTAACAAAATCAAAACAGCTGAACTTGGCTACATTGTAAAAGAACTTGGTGGTGGTAGAGCTAGTAAGCATGCGAGAATTAATCATAGTGTTGGAATAAAACTGTTTATAAAACTTAACTCTAAAGTAAAAAAAGGCGATAAAATTGCCGAAATTCATGCAAGCAGTGCTAGTGCTAGTTTACTTGCCGAAAAACGTGTGCAACAAGCATTTGTTATTAAAGGTCAAAAAGCTAATAAAGGCAGACTTATTGAGGCAATAATAAGGTAAAAAATGAAAGTATATATAACAAAAAGCGAAAAACAAACAATTCGTTTAGGTAAAAAACTATCTAAGCAGTTTTTTGCAGGGCTTGTTGTTGTGTTAAATGGTGAACTTGGTGCAGGAAAAACGATGATTACAAAAGGTTTTGCAAAAGGACTTAAAATAAAAAGTGCTATTACCAGCCCAACCTTTACTATTATGAACGAATATAAAAATGGATGCATTCCACTTTATCATTTTGATATGTACCGCATTGAAGATAGCTCTGAGGCCTATGAATTCGGACTAACAGAGTATTTTATTAAAAGTGAAAACAGTAGTGTACAAGAGGGCGTAGCTGTTATTGAGTGGGCAGAAAAAGTAAAAGACTTAATTCCAGAGCGTCATATGAAAATAAATATTACAAAGATAGATCACAAAACTAGACAAGTTGAAGTGGAGGACGTAGCGTGAGAATTTTAAGTATAGATACAACTAAAAAAAGTGCAAAAGTTGCCACTTTAATTGAAAATAAAAAAGAAACGTTCCTAAGCCCTAATGATGCAAGCCACTCGGAGAGCCTGCTTGTTCAGGTAGACGAGGTTATTTCAAATCAGAACGTAAAAATTAACGATTTTGATGTTTTTGGCGTGGTTATAGGACCAGGTAGTTTTACAGGCATAAGAATAGGTATTTCAATTGTGAAAGCGTTTATGTTTGACTCGGGCAAGAAATGTATTGCAGTAAACTCTTTTGATTTGGTTTCATATAATATTATTAGTGAAGAGTGTCAAAAAGGCTTTGTTATTGCGCTTAATGCGGATAACAGAGGTGCTTATATTGCTGAGTATGATGGTAGAAAGAGTTTAAAAAGCATCAGTGTTTTGAGTTTGGAGCTTCTAGAAAACCATTTAAAGCTAAATGGTTTAGAGCTTTTTGTAACTGAAGCTGATAAAGACTATTTTGATAAAATAGACCATGCAAAAACAGTTACCCATATAGAGAAAGATACTTTAATAGACTTAGTAACTAAAAAAGCCGAAAATAATGATTTTACTGGCATTAACGAACTTGAACCACTTTACATTAAATTAAGCCAAGCAGAAAACCAGTATAAAGAGAAGATGCTAAAGAGCTTAGTCATAAAAAGGGCAAGCATTGAAAACCTTGAAGAGTTAACAACTCTTGAAAAAGAAGTTTTCGAAACGGAAGCATATAATGATGAGAGTTTAAAAGATGAATTAACAGGGGAAAACAGAGTTTATTTAATTGCAGAGCTTGACAGCGAAATTGTTGGTTACATTGGTGCTATGAAAACTGAAGATAATATGTACAACATTTTAAAGGTTGCGGTGAAGAAATTATATAGAAGATTAGAGATTGCAAAAACCCTATTTTTTGAGCTTGATAATCAAGCAAAAGAAGAAGGTTTTAAAACAATGATTTTAGAAGTAAAAGAAGACAATAAACCTGCTATTAATTTTTACAAAAAACATGGCTTCAAAGAAGTTCGCAGAAGACAAAAATATTATAAAGATGGTAAAAGTGCTATTGTTATGTTTAAAAATAGCTAAGGATTAAAATGACCATTACCATAAATAAATTAAAATTAAATTACTCGCTAAATAGAGTTAACTCTAGTGGTGAGTATTTTTTATTTTTACACGGTTTTGGTGGCAGTTTAAAAAGTTTTGAAGGCTTTGAAAAGGCACTTAAAAATAAAGCCAATATTATCAATCTTGATTTTTTTGGTTTTGGGAAAAGCGACACTCCACCAGTAAATTTTACAATTTATGATTACGCCAGTTATGTAGCTGAATTTTTGAAAAAGCTAAAAATTAAAAAGGTGAATATTGTGGCCCATTCTTTTGGCGGAAGGGTTGCAATTATACTTGCTAGTAATTTTAGGTTTTTAATTAATAAGATGGTTTTAATCGGTTCTGCGGGAATAAAACCCCGTTTTAACCCTAAAATATGGCTAAAAATCAAAAAATTTAAACTTTTATTGCAGTTTGTTAAATTTAAGTTAATTAAAAAAGAGGTGCTAAATAAGTATGGATCCGATGATTACAAAAGCTTAAATAATGATTTTAAGCAGGTTTTTAAAAACGTAATTAGTGAGGATTTAAGTTATTTACTTAAAAAAATTGAAGCAGAAACACTTTTGATTTGGGGCAAAAAAGATAAGGATACTCCGCTTTATATGGCAAAAAAAATGAAAAGAAACATTAAGAATTCGGCACTAATTATCTACCCCAAGGCGGGACATTATTCTTACGTTCAAGAATATAATAAAACACTACTTATTTTAAAAAGTTTTTTTGGTATCGGGGTTTAATATGTTTAATTTTAGTTCGTTTAATTTTTATTTAATTTTGTTAATTTCAGCTTTTGCGTCTTTTTTATTTTGCTTTTTAAGCTATAATTTTTTTCAAGGTTTGCAACTAAGTTCCTACAAAATTAAAGATTATTTTAAGTGGTTTTTTAAACTAATAAAAACCCAAAAATTAAAAGTTTTTAAAACCTTAAAAAATCAAAAAACTCCACTTATACATACTGCAAGAATAAAACGCCTTTTCATACTTTTTTATGTAATGAATTTAAGCTTATTATTTATTTTTATAAACTCACTGTGGCAAGCTAAAATTTATATTATTTTTGCAGTATTAGTTATATTTATATTTTTACCTTTAATTTTGGCTTTTGCTCATATTATTTTATTTCCTATCGAGAGCTTAATTAAACTTTATTACTTATTAAAAGCTAAACTAAAATTAAAAAAGCATATAGGTCTAATTAAAATTGGAATTACAGGAAGCTATGGTAAAACTAGCACAAAGTTTATTTTGAGTTCAATTTTAAGTCAGAAGTTTAAAATTTGCATTAGCCCTAGTAGTTTTAATACACCTATGGGGTTAAGCATGGTTGTTAATAATTATTTGAAACCAGATGATGAAGTGTTAATTGCTGAAATGGGTGCTAAAAGAAAAGGCGAAATTAAGTTTTTGTGTAAACTGATTAAACCTCAGCATGCAATTTTAACAAGCATAGGAAATCAGCACCTTGAAACGTTTAAAAGTGTTGAAAACATAATAAAAACAAAATATGAAATAATTAAACATAGCAAAAAAACAGGTCATAAAATTTTCAATGCCGATAATGACAAGGTTAAAAAACTATATGATAGTAGTAATGAGGTCACAAAACAATATGTAAAACTAAATGATAACGATGCATACGTTACCGCTAATAATTTAAAAGTGACAGAAGAGGGTAGCGAATTTGATTTAATAATAAAGGGGCAGAAAGCTGTTAGAGTTAGTACAGTTTTACTGGGGAAACATAACATTCAAAATATTTTGATGTCCGTAGCGATGGCACGTATGATTGGGCTTAGTTTAAAACAAATAAAACGAGGGGTTGAAAATTTAAAACCCACTCCTCATAGGCTAGAGGTCATTAAAAGTGCAGGAGGCGTAACAATATTAGATGATAGCTTTAATGCAAGCGTAGAAGGTAGTAGTAGTGCATTAGAGGTGTTAAATCTGTTTAAAAGCACCAATAAGGTGGTGGCAACTTGCGGACTTATTGAACTTGGAGAAAAAGCTTATGAGTCCAATTTAAACTTAGGTAAAAAAATTGGAGAAGTTGCAAGTAAGTGCATTATTATTAATGAAATCAACAAACAAGCAATTAAAGATGGTTTGATTGAAACAGGATTTAAACTTGAAAACATATATGAGGTAAAGAGTTTAAAAGACGCTCAAGAATTATTTAGAGGGCTTTTGAAAAAAGGAAGTGTACTTCTAATAGAAAATGACCTCCCAGATAATTTTAATTAACCTCTTTATTTTAAAAATTTCTTCGTTACTGTGGCACCTTGCAAAACAGTCACATATTTAAATATGCTCCTACTGTGACAAAACACCACGAGCCTCGAACTTTACTAAAATAAAAAAGTTAATTATATAAATGATTGATTTTAACCTTTAAGCAATTTTTACCATATAAAAATTATAGAGGTTTTATATGAAAAAAAATATTGCAGTAATTTTTGGTGGGGTTAGCAGTGAACATGACATTAGCATTATTACTGCTCATCAAGTAATGAATAATTTAAATAAAAATGAGTATAATATTTTGCCAATTTACATAAATAAAGCGGGAAAGTGGTTTAGCGGGGAGTCCCTATTTGATATAGGTGTTTTTACTGAATTTAACGAAAAGCAAAAAGGCATTTTTAAAGTACATATTCTGCCTAGTAGCAACTTGTTGTATAAAGAGAAAAATAACAAGCTAAAAAAGCTTTGCAGGCTAGACTGTGCTGTTATTTCAATGCATGGCGTTAACGGTGAAGATGGAAGCATTCAGGGACTTTTGGAGCTATCAGATATTGCTTACACTTCAAGCGGAGTGTTAGGTAGCAGTTTATGTATGGATAAAGTGCTGTCAAAGCGAGTTTTTGAAAGTTTCAATCTACCAGTTTTACCTTGGTTTTATATATTAAGAAAAGAGGTTAAAGCTATAACAAAAATTGACAGGCAAATAACAGGGAGTTTTAATTACCCTGTAATAATTAAGCCTGCAAACCTAGGCAGTAGCATTGGTATTAGCGTTTGTAATAGTAAAACTCAGCTAAAGGAAGGTTTGCAAGTAGCAAGTGAGTTTGATAGTAAAATTATTATTGAAAAAGCAGTAAAAAACCTAAAAGAAATTAACTGCGCAGTTTTAGGAACAAGAGAAAATGCAAAAATAAGCTCTTTAGAGGAGCCAGTTAGCTACACCAAATTTTTAACTTTTGAAGAAAAGTATCTTAAAGAAAACTCTAAGAATTCTAAGGGTGGAATGGAAAATTTAAGTAGAATTTTGCCTGCAAAAATTACAAAAAAGCAACGAGCAGAAATTAAAAAGTTAAGTTTAAAGGCGTTTAAAGAGCTTGAGTGTAGCGGAGTTGTTAGAATAGACTTTATTATTGATAAAGACATAGATAAAATTTATATCAATGAAATTAACACAATTCCGGGTTCATTTGCATTTTATTTATGGGAGCACATTGGGCTTACATTTTGTAAACTATTAGATGAGTTGATTGAGCTAGCCATAGAAAAACAAGAATGCAAAAAACAAAATAAATATAGCTTTAATTCGGGAGTATTATTAAATTTTTCTGGTGGTAGTAAAGGTATAAAAAACTAATATTTATGCACCATTATTAATAAATATGCAAAATATATTTTTTTTAAATAATATAATAAATTAAATAATTATTTTTTTCTCTTATGTTATAATTATAGTAGAAATTTGAAAAGAGCTTAAGATGAAAAAAACTTTTGCAATATTTTTAATTATGATTTTGGCAACAAGTATTATGTCGGGTTGTAGTTTACTTGATAGCTTTAACAATGCCAAAATTTATGATACTACTACATATAATCTTTTAAGAATTGAATTCCCAACTCCTTATTTTGCAAGTGAACCAGTAGTATACGGTGGTAACGTTACTATAAATGGTTTATTAATGCCGCAAGATGGTTACATTAATTTGGATGTACAAGAAGATGATGAGTTTGTGCTTGTAGCAACTGCCTTTGAAGGATACACTTTTAGGTGTTGGAGCATGGGAGTAAGTGATGCTGGTGGGATATTAAGTGAAGAATCTAATTACACTTATACTTATAAGCAAGGGTTTATTTCAATTTTTGCTGAATTTTCTGAGTCTGAAGTTTAAATCAAATTAAATATTCAACTCAAATATATGAATATTTATAAAGATAAGTCTTTACTAGGGCTTATTTTTCTTTTTTGTGTTTTACAAAATTTAACTCTTTACTAAAACCGTTTAATTTGTTACAATGAGAGAGATAAAAAGGAAAAAATAATTATGGCATTTTTACCAATTAATAAACAAGATATGAAGGAAAGGAATATAAGTCAACTTGACTTTATTTTTGTATCGGGCGATGCATATGTAGATCATCCTTCTTTTGGCGCTGCAGTAATAACAAGATTAATTGAAAGTTATGGTTTTAGTGTTGGCGTAGTAGCCCAACCTAAAACAGAAGAAGATTATAAAAAGTTAGGCTCACCAAAACATGCATTTTTTATTGGAAGTGGTGTGGTTGATAGTATGGTTAATAATTACACAACAAATAAAAGAAAGCGTAGTGATGATGTTTATAGTGAGGGCGGAATTTCAGGAAACAGACCAGATAGAGCCTTAACTGTTTACAGTAAAAATTTAAGAAAGTACTTTGGCGAGGAAGCCACTATTATAATTGGTGGAATTGAAGCAAGCCTTAGGCGTTTTGCCCACTATGATTATTGGAAAAATGAGGTTATGCCAAGCTTATTAATAGACTCGGATGCTGATTTATTGGTTTATGGAATGGGTGAGAGACCTATTTTTGATATGCTAGCTATGGCTAAGCGTGGAGTGCCACTAAAAAATTTAAGAAACATATGGGGAACAAGCTACAAAGCCAGTTTTGCTGAGCTTTCGAAAAAAATGCAAGAAGAGTTAAGTACGCAAAAAAATTATTTATTAATTCCTAGTTTTGAAACTGTTATAAGTGATAATGTAAAATATGTTAAAGCGTTTAATATGCAAGAGGTTAATACTCATTATGTTAACGCTATTGGGTTAATTCAAAAATATAAAAATGTTTATGTTGTGCAAAATAAACCAGCAAAAACCTTGACACAAAAAGAGATGGATGCAGTTTATGCACTTGAGTATGAACGCACTTATCACCCTAGCTATAAACTGGGCGTACCAGCAATTAAAGAGGTGGAGTTTAGTATAACCTCTCAGCGTGGCTGTTATGGAAACTGTAGTTTTTGTGCAATTACTTATCATCAAGGAAGAGCCATTCAAAACAGAAGCGAGAGTAGCATTGTAGATGAGGCTAAAAAGCTGATAGATAACCCTAATTTTAAAGGTTATATTCACGACATTGGTGGGCCTACTGCAAACTTTTATGAACCCAGTTGTGAGATTCAAGAAAAGAATGGAATTTGTAAAACTAGAGAATGTATTGGAAGCAAGGTTTGCCCTAACTTGAAGGTTGATCATACTAAATATTTAAACATTCTAAAATCGGTTAGAAATTTAGAGGGCATTAAAAAAGTGTTTGTGCGTAGCGGAGTTAGATTTGACTATGTTATGTACGATAAAGACGAACAATTTTTTAACGAACTTTGCAAATATCACATTTCAGGACAACTTAAAATTGCACCTGAGCATATTTCAAACAATGTTTTAAAAGCTATGAATAAACCAGAAGCCGATGTTTATTATGACTTTGCAAATCGTTTCAAAGAGAAAAATGATAGACTAGGCAAAAATCAGTTTCTTGTGCCTTATTTAATTTCAAGTCACCCAGGCAGTACTCTAGATGATGCTATTAAACTTGCACTTTATTTAAAGAGCGTTAACTATATGCCGCTTCAAGTGCAAGACTTTTATCCAACACCAAGTACTAAAAGTACGTGTATGTATTACACAGGGCTAGATACTAAAACTTTTAAACCGGTTTATGTAGCTAAAACTAAAGAAGATAAATTAATGCAACGAGCTTTGATGCAGTGGCGTAAAAAAGAAAATTATAATCTTATTATAAAGGCGCTAAAAATAGCAGGGAGAGAAGACCTAATAGGCTTTAGCGAAAAGTGCTTAATTAAGCCAACAAAAGAGATGGCAATTAAAATGAAAAAATAACAAAAAGAAAAACAAACTCCACGATTAGTGGAGTTTTTTCTACTAAGCGTGTATACTAAAAGTAGGTTTACAAATTTTTGACTGCACTATATACTTTAAACATAAGACATTTGTAAGTGTAAAAAACATTAGAGGTGAAACTATGGATTTAAAAGAAATTGGTAAATTTATTGCCAAAAAAAGAAAAGCAGGAGGCTTAACGCAAGTTAAGCTTGCAGAAAAACTTAACATAAGCGATAAAGCAGTAAGTAAATGGGAGAGTGGCAACGGGCTTCCTGAGATTGAAAGCTTAATAAACTTAGCTCAAATTCTTAAAGTGACTGTTGATGAGATTTTAGGTGTTGATATAAAAAAGCAAAAATTAAGAAATAGGTTTGCAATTTTTGAAAATACTTTTGATAATAGATACAAAACTAGAGCGAGGCTAAATCATAAGACAGTTGATATTTACTTAATTTTTAAAAGAGCCTGTGAAAGGTATGTAGAAGATAAGAAAGTTTATAAGGAGTGGTCAAAAGCTCATATGACCTCAATTGAAAAACCATTGTATAAGTTAAATGTTTTCTATTTGCAGGACATTGTAAATTTTACTGAGGAATTTATAAAAAATACAGATTATATAAAAATTTTAGATGAAAGAAATAATGTCTTTTCAAAGGCCATAAAGCAATACATAAAGCTAGATGAAGCACATGAATTTGCTTATGAGGATGTAAAAAAGATAGACAAAGAGATTAAAGATTTTAGAAAACTTGAAAAATGCAAGAAAAACCAAAGATATATTAATAAACTAGAAGAAGGCAAAGTTTTAGATTGTTATATTGGTAGTGTAAAATATCCTAAAGGGACAATTTTAACTTTTGAGGAATTTAAAGGGTTTCGCATTGAGGGTGAGAATAAAGATAATTTATCACAAGAGACTATTGATAAGTGGAAAAAATATTTAAAATTACAAGTAGAAAAGGGAAGAAAAGTAGATGATGCCAGAGGAGTGCTTAGTGCCTTCATGGTTAAGGATTTACTTGAGGCTTATAAACAGGTCTATAAAAAATAAAAAAGAGCGTAATGCTCTTTTTTATTTTAGATGTAGATTGAAATCATTTCCATCAGTTTTTGTGTGTTTTAATATTTGTTCAATTATATTTATGTTACCAACTGCAAAATTATTTGCACGCATGGCTGAAACAAGTGTGTGTTTTGATTTTAGCGTTTGTGCTATTTTTAGCATCAGACTTTTTTCTGTTAAATTCTCTTCATATAAAACCCTCGCATAACCTTTTTGTTTAAAATAATCTGCATTTAAAATTTGATCGCCTCTACTTGCTTTTTTAGAAAGGGGAATTAATAGCATTGGTTTTTTAAGTGCTAATAGTTCAAAAATAACATTGCTTCCAGCTCTACTAATTACAAGGTCTGCAAGGTCGTAATAGTCTTCGATAGTATTTGTAAAATCAACTTGAATGTAGTTTTTTATGCTTAAAAGTGCCTTATTTACCTTATTTTTACCTGTTAAATGCAATATATTGTACTTTTTACTGAGTTTTATTGCAGTTTTGAACACCTCTTCATTAATTACTTTTGCGCCTAAACTTCCTCCAACAAATAAGATTGTTGGTTTTTTATTATCTAGTTTGTGCAGTTTTAAAATCCTTTCTTTATTGCCTTTAAAAATATCGGCTCTAATAGGTGAGCCAGTATAAACACCACCATGTTTAATTTGTTTTAGTGTTTTTTGAAAGCTAACGCACATTGCACTGCTTCGCCCTCTTATTATCTTGTTAGCAAGCCCAAGAGTGATATCACTCTCATGAGAAACAACCGGTATTTTTAGTTTACGGCAGGCGAGGACAACAGGCACACTAACAAAACCACCTTTACTAAAAACTATGTTTACATTATTCTTTTTTAATATCTTTTTTGCCTCACTAATTCCCCTCAAAAGTTTAAAGGGAATACATAGGTTTTTGAGGCTAATACTTCTATGTAATTTAGTGGTTGTAATGGGGTAATATTCGAGTAGGGTGTTTTCTTTTATTATGGTGTTTTCAATTCCAGTGTGACTGCCTATATAAATTATTTTATCAAAGTTTTTTTGAAGATCTGCCAGAAGTGCCAAGTGGGGCATAACATGGCCAGCAGTTCCGCCACCTGTAAGTACTATTGTTTTCATTTTTTCACCTCTACATTTATTATATGTATAGTTTAATATTTTTATTTGACATTATTGAGTGTGTATAAATATTCACTTAAATGTATAAATATTATAACCTTTTAGTGTTCAAGTGGTGTGAGAGCAATAACCTTCAAAATTGATGCATTTTTATTTACCTAAATTATAGTAATTAGAAACTATTTGTGCTATAATAAGTTTGGAATTATTACTTGGAGGACTTAAAAACAAATGGCAAAAACTTATAACTCAAAAGACATAGTAGTTTTAGAAGGACTAGATGCAGTTAGAATGCGTCCTGGTATGTACATTGGTACTACTGGTGTAAAAGGGCTTCATCATCTTCTATGGGAAATTGTAGATAATGCTATTGACGAAATAGCTAACGGGTTTGGTAATAAAATTACAGTAAGTTTGCATGCTGATGGCAGTGCAAGTGTTAAAGATAACGGTAGGGGTATTCCTACAGACCTACACCCAAAGCTTAAAGTAAGTGGTGTAGAGGTTGTGTTCACACAGCTTCATGCAGGTGGTAAATTTGAAAGTACTACCTACAACTATTCTGGTGGACTTCATGGTGTTGGTGCCAGTGTTACAAACGCACTTAGCGAGTGGCTAAGAGTTGTCGTAGAAAAAGCAGGCAAACAATATTTTATGGAGTTTGAAAGTTTTAAAGGAGCAGATGGTAAAATTAAAAGTGGTGTTTCAAAAGCCCCACTTAAAATGGTAGGTACTACTACTAATACTGGTAGTTATGTTCACTTTATGCCAGACAGGCGAATATTTAAAGAAGCTACTTTTAATGCTGAAATGATTACGCACAAACTAAAAGAATTAGCGTTTTTAAACAGAGGCGTTGAAATTGTTTTAATAGATGAGAGAAATTTAAACGTAAACGGCAAACCGTTTGTAAGAAGATATAAATATGCTGGTGGTCTTGTTGACTTTATTACTTACTTAAACGAAAGTAAGTCAACATTATATGATAGACCTCTTTATTTTGAAGGTAGAAGCGATAAAATTGAACTTGCACTTGCTATTCAGCACACTGACCTTTACACTCCTTCAATTTTTAGTTATGTTAACAATATTCCAACTAGCGAAGGCGGAACGCATGAAACAGGTTTTAAAAGTGCAATTACAAAAGTGTTTAACGATGTAGCTAGAAGACAAGGATTAGTAAAAGACAAAGAAGATAACTTTTTAGGTGAAGACTTTAGAGAGGGACTAACCGCAGTTTTAACTATTAAAATGCGTGGTGTTCAGTTTGAAGGTCAAACAAAGACAAAACTAGGAAATCCAGAAGCTAGAGTTGAAGTTGATGCCCTTGTAAGTAGAGGCGTTGAAGACTTAATTTTAAGAAACGAAAACAAAAAGATTTTTGAAACAATAATTAAAAAAGCACGTCAAGCTCAGAAGACAAGGCTTGCTGCAAAACGTGCTAAAAATATGGCAAGACAAAAGAACTCTATTGAAGGAGCTAACCTTGTAGGCAAACTTAGTGCTTGTAGTGGCAGAAAGCCAGAGCTTAACGAGTTATTTATTGTAGAGGGTGATAGTGCTGGTGGTAGTACAAAACAGGGCAGAGACCGTAAGTTTCAGGCTATTTTACCACTAAGAGGTAAACCACTTAACGTTGAGAAGAAACGACTTGATCAGGTACTAGCTAATGAAGAGATGAGAACAATTATAGGCTCTATTGGTGCAGGAGTTGGAGACAGTTTTGATGTTAGTAACATTAAATATCATAAAGTAGTAATTTTAGCTGATGCAGACCAAGATGGCGGACACATTAAAAGTCTTATTTTAACTTTCTTCTTCAGATATATGAGGGCACTTATTACAGAAGGACATTTATACATTGGTATGCCACCACTTTATAAGGTGTATACTAAAAAGAAAACAGTTTATGCCTATACAGATGAAGATTTAGAACGTGCAAAAATTAAAGTAGGCAAAGGTTATAACATTCAGCGTTATAAAGGACTGGGTGAAATGAACCCAGATCAGCTTTGGGATACAACACTTAACCCAGAGGTTAGAAAACTTGTAAAAGTAAATATTGATGATGCTGCTGATGCTGAGATAATTATTACAACACTTATGGGTAACAGTATTGACCTTAGGAAAAAATACATTAGTAAACATGCAAACTTCAATAAAGAAGATAACTTTATAGCAAAAAGAGGAGAGTAAAATGATTTTTGACGAAAGAGATTTAGATAATAGAGCCAAAAAGAAGACACAGAAAGAAAAAATTACACCTCTTGAAGAACAATTATCTTTTGCTGATCTTGCTAATAAAGAAGCTACTACTAAAGAAGCTCCAGAAAAGACTGCTCCAGAAAAGGTAGCTCCAACTGCAACTCAGATAGAGGAGAGTTTAGAAGAATCTACTGAAGAAGAGGAAGTTTTTGAAGAGCAAAAAGAAGAGATAATACTAGATGAGGATGGCAACATTAATAAAGGCATAAGACAAGTTATTCATGAGAGTATGATTCCTTATAGTGAATATGTAATTTTAGATAGAGCTTTGCCGAGAGTAGAAGACGGACTTAAACCCGTTCAACGTAGAATTTTATATTCTATGTATGAGCTTGGACTAACACCAGATAAACCTTTTAAAAAGAGTGCTAAAGTAGTTGGCGATTGTATGGCTAACTATCATCCACACGGCGACTCTAGTGTTTATAACGCTATGGTACGTATGAGTCAACACTTTAATATGCGTGACCCACTTGTAAAAGGTCATGGTAACTTTGGTAGCATGGATGGAGACTCGGCGGCGGCTATGCGTTACACAGAGGCAAAGCTTAGCAAAATTTCTATTGAACTGCTTAAAGATATTAATAAAGACACTGTTCGTTTTTCGCCAAACTATGATGACAGCAAAAAAGAACCAGATATGTTACCGGGTAGGTTTCCAAACTTACTTGTTAATGGTAGCAGTGGTATTGCAGTTGGACTTGCAACAAATATTCCACCACATAACCTTGGTGAAACTATTGACGGGGTCATAGCTTATATTGATAAAAAACGAATTACACTTGAAGAAATTATGAAATACATTAAAGGTCCTGACTTTCCTATGGGTGGGTTAATTCTTGGTGAAGATGGAATTAAAGATGCCTATGCTACTGGTAAAGGTAAAGTAATTTTAAGAGCAAAAACTCACATTGAAGGCACAAGAGGTACTAAACAGTGCATTGTTGTAGATGAATTTCCTTATCAGGTAAATAAAGCAAACTTACTAGCTAAAATTGCAAAACTAAGAGAAGATAGAAAAGACATTTTAGGTGGCATTTCTGAAATTAGAGATGAAAGTGATAGAAACGGAGTAAGATCGGTTATTTATTTAAGAAAAGACACTGATGAACAGATTATTTTAAACTATTTGTTTAAACATACTGACCTTCAAACGTCTTTCGGCGTTAATATGGTAGCTATTGCAGGTGGAAAACCTAAACAGCTTAGCTTACTTGAAATTATTAGTTATTACACAGAGTATCAACGTGAAGTTGTTTTGAGACGTACTAAATTTGATTTAGAGTCAGCAAGAAAAAGAGAGCATATTGTAAGTGGTCTTTTAATTGCTATTAAAAACATAGATGAAGTGATTAGAATTATCAAGAAAAGTTCTTCAACTAACGAGGCCAAAATTAACCTTAAAGCTAAGTTTGTTTTAACTGAAAGACAAGCACAAGCCGTACTTGATATGAGACTTGCAAGGCTTACAAACCTAGAGGTTGAAAGACTTGAAAAAGAGCTTAGAGAACTACTTGAAACTATTAATAAACTGAATTTAATTGTAAACTCTAAAAACAGACAGATGACAATTGTTAAAAAAGAAATGCTTGAGATTAAAAAAGCATATGCAACAAATAGAAGAACAAAAATTATTAAAGATGCAGAAGACTTGCTTGATTTGCAAGAGGATAAATTCATTCCTATTAAAGAGGTTATTGTTGCAGTTAATGAGCGTGGTTGTATTAAAAAAATACCTCAAAAAAGCTTTAGCATGACGGCAAGGGTAATTGGCGAAAAGTCTAACCTTAATGAAGTACATAGAGTAGTAATTTCAACCGAAACAGATAAGAAATTATTACTGTTTACAAACAGAGGGTTATGTCACAGACTAAGCCTTGACCCAGTTATTGAAGCTAGGTGGAAAGATAGAGGTAGTAAACTTAATGAACTTTTGAAACACTTTGAAGCAGAAGAGAAGGTTGTTGCAATGTTCCCAGTAAAAGACAAGTTCCCTAAGGGTGAATTTATGTTCTTTACTAAAAACGGAATGGTTAAAAAGACAGCTATAGCTGACTATAACGTTAAAAAAGCAGGTTTTGACTCTTTAAAGTTAAAAGAAGATGACGAACTTATTAATGTTGAAATTTTAGGTAAAGATAAAACAATGAGCTTTATTACAAAAGAAGGTATGATACTAAAAGCGATTACTACAGAGGTACCAATTCAAGGTAGACTTAGTGGTGGTGTTAAAGGTATTAAACTGACCGAAAAAGACACTGTTTTATATGCTGGTTTAACGTCGGAGAAAGATAAACTTGCAATTGTTACAACAAAAGGCTACTGCAAAAAAGTTGAAGCTAAGGAAGTTGATGCAATGGCAAAATATCGTAAAGGTGTTAAAGTTGCATCCCTAGGTATGGACAATGGTTTTGACCTTGTTTATGCAGGCAAAGCTAATCATGCTTATGAGCTTTATATTGTTAACGATAAAAACAAAGTAGTAAGCCTGAACACTGACTATATGCCAGTAGAGAGTAGAACAACAAAAGGAAAACTTATAACTAAAGGCAAAAAGACAGTAAAAATTAAACATATATATAAATATGAGTGGGAAACTACTGAGTTTATGTATAACAAGAAAAAATAAAATAACAAAAAAACATTACCAAATTAGGTAATGTTTTTTTATCATACATTGCGCGTTCCATTAATATAATTTATTNNTATTGTAGACAAGCAGTCCACTCATAATTTGACAAAACACTTTGTTTTTTTACATAAAATCATTTTTTTTTCTATTTAGTAAAAGTGATAACTATAATATAATTTAGGGGAGAGTAAATGTTATTTTTAATTATAAAAAAACGAACATTGCTTATAAGTTTTATACTCGTACTTATGACAATAGTGCTTTGTATTGGTAGTCCCAATGTAACCTTTGCAAGTGTTTACTTTGGAGGCAATGTAAGACGCATTCCAATTTATAATGTTGAGACCCAGGAGCACAAGGTGGCAATTAGTTTTGACGCTAGTTGGGGAGCAGATAAAACATTAGATATTTTAAATCTGCTAGGTCAATACAGTGTGGACGCAACTTTCTTTTTAGTTGAACTTTGGATAAATGAATTTCCAGATTTAGTAGAAGAGATTGACAAACGAGGGTTTGAGATTGGAAATCATTCTAGCACTCATTGTAATATGACAAAACTCAGTAGACAACAAATAGAGCTTGAGCTGACACAGACGAACGAAGCGATAAGTAATATTACAAGTAAACCCGTTAAGCTGTTTAGACCACCATTTGGAGCCTACAACAACACTCTTATAAACACGGTAGAAGCACTTGGAATGACAACTATTCAGTGGGACGTTGACTCTCTTGATTGGAAGGGTATAAGTGCTATGGACATCAACTTAAGGGTTATGAACAGAGTAGAGAACGGATCAATAATACTTATGCATAATAACTCTGACAATATTATTGACGGACTTATCTTAATTCTAGAAAGTTTAACAAATAAAGGGTATGAAATAACTAGTGTGGGCAATCTTATTTTAGAGGACAATTACTATGTGGACTCACGTGGAATGCAAAGAAAAAAATAATGAGTAACTTTTGGAGGTTAAAAATGAATTATGAACAAATGAACAACAACAAAGTATTTTTAAAAGGAGTAATTGAAACTGAACCGGTGTTTAGTCACGAGGTTTATGGTGAAGGGTTTTATGAGCTTATGTTAAGCGTAAAAAGACTATCAGATTACAAAGATATTATTCCTATTACAGTTTCAGAAAGACTGCTTGAGGACGACGCTTTTAAAAAGGGCACTCAAGTTGCAATAAAAGGTCAATTTAGAAGCTATAATAAATTAATAGATGGTAAAAGTAAATTAATGCTTACAGTTTTTGTAAGAGAGTTAGCTGAGTTTAGTGAGGAGTTAAACCCTAATTATATTGAACTTACGGGATTCATTTGTAAGCCACCAATTTATAGAACCACGCCGTTTAAGCGTGAAATTGGAGATATATTGCTTGCTGTAAACAGAGCATACAATAAATCGGATTATCTTCCGTGCATAGCTTGGGGAAGAAATGCAAGGTTTATTAAAAATGTTGAAGTAGGCGGAAAAGTTAAAATAACTGGTCGTATTCAAAGTCGTGAATATCAAAAAAGAATCGACGAGAATAATACGGAGACAAGAGTTGCCTATGAGGTATGCATAAGTAAAATAGCTATAGATAATGAAGAAGAACAGCTAGAGGGAGATAATATTATTTTAACTACCCTAAAAACAGAAACAGACGCCTATTTTGTAGGTGGAGAAGCTTAAAAAAAAGAAGAGTTTAAAACTCTTCTTCTTTTTTTCTTGTCTTGTAGGCCACTAGCACAATAACCAGTATAAAACTTACAAATATTAAAATTATTGATTGTAACAAAGAGCCATATTCGCCATACATATTAACATATTTTGTTTGAATGAAACCCGTAAACACTTCATTATTAGTATCAAGAAAAGATACTTGAGTCCAGTCTTCAGTGTAGCTAAATTCTGTTACATAAATACGTTGACCCTGAATTAGCACCCTTGCAGTTAGTGTTTGTGGTCTATTTGCAAGAGCATAAACAGCAATATCTTCGCTGCCATCTTTTATTGTAATTTCTGCATTGGTTGAAATTGTAGGAGTAATTGTTGTAACACTAATTCTTAAACAGTCAATTTGTCTTATATAACCAAATTCATTATCATCAAGTTCAATAAGATAAAAGCTATTACCGCTTGAATCGGTTAAATCAAAGGCAGTGCCTGTAACTTCAAATTCATCATCCTTATTGGTCGTAGCAACAACTATAGGTGAGTCTAAACCGCTGTTTAGGCTTGTTGGATATTTATATATGTTTGTGTTGTTATTCAAAGTTCTAACATCTTCATATGCTTGGACTTCATCATAGGTTAAAATATCGGTATCAGCCTTTAAAATGTAGCCTGGTATGTTCAAGTTTGTATTTGAGTTTGTATATAGAACGTAGTAATAATCTTGGTTACCACTAACATCACTACTTAAAATAATAAGTTTTTCTCCTGCTTCTAAAAGAGTGGTAGGTGTAACATTGTAAGGTGTTTGTAAAAGTGGACAATCAGTATTTGTTTCTATTATTGTAGCGCCACTAGTAAGGACGGTTTCATCTGTATAAATAATAGGATTAATAAAACTATTAATATCCTCGGTAAATATACCAGCATAACCTACGGGGCTAATGTCCTGCATGGTATTACTAGAAATGTTTAAACCTATAATATTTCCATTTTCAATATTAATATTAATGTTTGAAATATCAAGTAATCCATTACCAATAATACTTAAACTACTCTCATGTAAAAATGTGTTTCTCGTAAGCTTATGAATTTTTGATTGTGTTAGATTTTTATCCAAAATAAATAAATTATTGGCACAGTCAACGGCAATTTTATCAACACTTGGTATAGAATAGGTGCTAATATCAATTTGATTTAAACTCAGTAAATTATCAAAGTAATACAAATTGTTTCCACCATTTAGATTTGATATGTAAATTGTTTCGCCATTTGGTGATAGTATCAGCTCTGAATTAGCACTAAATACAATTCCAAGCGAGTTACCATCGATATATTCAGTAATTTGATTACTAGATGGTTCTTTTTTAATAATCATGTTATGTTCATAATCTATTGCATATAGGTTATTTTTTAAGTCATTTGCCATAGAAGATATGTGACCCATAGAAATAAAAGTTTGATTGGTTGAAATTATATTTAAATTACTAGTAAAATTATAACTACTATCAAACTCCTGAATTCTATCTAAACTATCATATACATAAATATTTCCGTTAGGCAGTACTGTAATAAGGTTAGGATTAACAAAATTACCAAGTTCTGCACCGAGTTCGCCAAATTCTTCTACTAATCCATTTTTCCAAACAACAACTTTGTTATTTAAAGTGTTGGTAAAATAAATTTCTGCATCACTTTTTATTGCAAAGTCAGTAAAATTTGTAGAGTCATTTGTGAAGGTGGTGGATACATCTGTTAGCTCGCCAGATATGACGTCTTCTGCATTTACAACAATAAGACCACTCGAAAAAGAAGAAACAAATAAAACAGCACTTATAGCTATTAAGCTAAAAAAAAGTTTAAAATTTAGGGCGCGAGTGCTTTTCATATGTTTTCTCCTTTGTAAAGTTATGTTTTATTATAGCAAAAAAGAGGCCAGTTTTGCAACAGCAAACCCGAAAAATACTAGAATTTAATAAAGAAGCCTCAATAATGAAACTTATATAGTTAAAATAGGACACTTTTTAGTCCATTTTTTTGCTTTTATATATTTATTTTTGTAAAAAAACATCGAATTTTGCATTATTTTACAAAAATATGTCACAAACCTTTGACACTTAAAAAAATATTACACTATAATAGCAACAGCAAGCCACAAAAAGAGCTTAAAATAATTAGGCTTAATTTAATTTTTTAGGCTTTGGAGGAAATAAAATGGAATTAAAACTTTGGTCTAAGACTTTTTTGAATGTGTATAGGTCGTTACCTAAAATTGCAGAAGCTATAGATAAAATTGTGTTATCATCTGGGCTTAATTTATCGGCAGATACATATTACACTGCAAATAAAATTATTGAACTTACAAACAGAAAAATGGTTTTAATAAACTTAAAACTATTAATTGAAGAAACTTTAAAAAGCTTGACGAGTGAAAACTCTAAATTGCTTTTTTTAAAATATGCAGATAAATTAAAGAGTGCAGAAATTGCGGAGCTTTTTGAAATTAGCACTCGTACATATTTTAGAAAAAACAACTTGGCACTAAAAAGCTTTGAGCTTGCACTAAAAAGAGAGGGACATACAAATAAGAGTTTGAAAAATATGCTTAAAGACGAATTTTGGATTATGGATTTATTTAATAGGTTTTATAATTATGAACTAAACTTAGAAACTAAAAAAGTAAAAGAGCAAAAATCAAAAGAAGATGATATTAATGAAAATAAGCTAATTAATTTAGCCTATAGTAATTACAAAAAACTTGAAACAGCATCGATGTATGCTTAATCATTTGTTACTTCACTCTTTTTAAATAATAAATAAACAATAAAAATAATTGGAATCAAGGTTAAAAATGTAAGTAGTATTCGGAAGTTTGGTTTAATGCTTAAAAAGCTATTAGTGGAATTAAAGTGATTTATGCTTGTAACTGTAGCAGTAACACTGTTTGGTATAATGCTTGTTAAGTTAGAGGTAAGTGGGGCGTAAACATAGCCCGCATAAACTATGTCAAGAGCTGTGTAGTAGCAGTAATACCATATATTCCCTAGTGAGGTTATGGCTTCTTGACCCGATATTTTTCCTATATATTTTACATTATTTGTGTTAGCGGGAAGAGTATAAATTGTTTCACTATCTGTTGATGGTAGGCTTCTTATGTTTACAATCTCAGCTATATTTGAATTAAAGGTAATACTGTTTAAATAGGGCGTTTCAATGTCCTCAGTAACACATTCTACTTCTACTTTTTTTACAAAGCCTAAAAGGTCTAAATATTTAGCTTTATAAAAATCAGTATTCTCATCAGATATCAGTTCAACAAAATAACTTTGTTCTAATAAAAAGTACACATTGCCATTATCTGAGTTTAGTGTTGCAGTTTTATAAAACAGAGCATTATTATATTTTATTCTGGCATAAGTAGGGGTAGATGGCATGCTTACAGCAGTAAAATATGGGCTAGATAAAACAAGCCCTACACTTAGCATACTAAATACGATTAAAAACATTAAAAAACTTTTCATAATAATCCTTATATAGTTATTTTAATATTATGTCCCTAAAAAAATAACTTATAAGGCAAATTACTATAATTGGCAGGTGGAAATTTTGAATGAGAATGAAGTTATTAAAAAGCTTAAAAAAATAGAAGTAGAAATAATTAGAAGAAAAGATAATAATAAACTTCTTAGTTACAATACTGGCGTAAAGGTACACCAAAAGCAAATTATTTTTCATAAAAACACCTCTCGTAATAGGTGGGTATTTGGTGGAAACCGAACAGGCAAAACAGAATGCGGAGCGGTTGAGGTTATTTACCTCGCTCGTGGTAATCATCCTTATAAAAAAAATAAGGAGAATACTTCTGGTTGGGTGGTTAGTTTAAGTACGCAGGTGCAAAGAGATGTAGCTCAGCAAAAAATACTACATTACTTAAATCCAGACTGGATTGAAGATGTTGTAATGCTATCAGGTAGAAAAGATAGCCCCGGGAGCGGAGTTATTGACCATATTATAATAAAAAATGTGTTTAATGGGGTTAGCCGAATTGGTTTTAAAAGTTGCGATCAAGGCAGAGAAAAATTTCAGGGCACTGGTCTTGATTATGTGTGATTTGATGAAGAGCCACCCTATGATATTTACCTTGAATGCAAAATGAGAGTAATCGATAGAGTTGGTCAAATTTTTGGAACAATGACACCACTTAAGGGTCTGACCTGGGTGTATGAAGAAATTTATTTAAATTCAAGTAATGACTCTGAGGTTTGGCATGAACATATTGAATGGGCAGACAACCCATTTTTAAATCAGAGGGAAGTAAAACAAATTACTAAAAATATGAGTAGTGATGAGCTTGAGAGTAGACGATATGGAAAATTTGTAGGCACAGGGGGAATGGTATACAGTAGTTTTGATGAGAATATTCATGTAATTGACCCCTTTGATGTGCCTAAAGAATGGTACGACAAAATCAGTATTGATCCGGGACTAAAAAACCTGCTTTCTGCACATTGGTATGCAGTAGATTACGATGGAGTGGTTTATGTAATTGCAGAACACTACGAGGCAGATAAAGATATAAGCTATCATTCAAAAAAAATAAGTGAGAAAAGCGATAATTTGAACTGGCACAGAAACAGTAATGGAATGTTAAACGCCCTTATAGACTCAGCAGCAAATCAGCGAACACTAAGTAGTTCGAAGAATGTTGTTGAGTTATTTTATGACTACGGACTTCAGGTAAACCCGAATGTTAAAAAGGATTTATTTAGTGGAATTCAACGTGTTAAGAGTTATTTAAAAAATGCTGATGGTGAGGTTAAATTGTACATTTTTAAAAACTGTACAAATTTAATTAGAGAAATTAAGAGCTATTGGTGGGCGGAGAATGACAGACCAAAGAAAAAAGACGACCACGCACTAGATGAACTTCGCTACTACATTATGAGTAAACCAGAAAACACAAAATTACTTATGCATAAAACTCCCGTTCAAAAAGATAAAGAACGATTAATTAAAAAACTAAAGCGACAAAATAAACGATTGTAGGTAAAAAATGAAGCAAAAAACTAAGATAACTCAGAAAAACAATAAATTACCAGATGATAAAAATAAAAGCCGTGAAAAACTAAAGCAAGCTCTTTATAAAAAGGCACTAGGTTACACACAAGAAGAAATTGTAGAAGAGTATGTGAAAGACAAGGAAGATGAAAACAACTTAATCTTAAACAAGAAAAAAGTTTCTTTAAAAGTTATTGCGCCTGATATCAGCGCAGTTAAAACACTGCTTGAAATATTAAACATAAAAGAAGGCTTTGAGAATTTAACTGATGAAGAGCTAGAACGTGAAAAATTAAAACTTTTAAAACTTCTTAAAAAGCTAAATAAAGGAGAGATAAATGCAACTTCAAAAGATTGAAACAGAAGCGGGGTGCGATATACCAGATTGTAAAAGTGTGGCAAAATATACCCTAAAACTCAGGCGGTTTTGGAATTTAGGTAACACAAACTTTTGCTGGGAACATTTAAACGAGCTCTACATAGAAATAGGTAAATTATTGATACCAAAGGGTTTAAAAAACATTTTAATAAAAGAAAAAAAGTATAAAAAGGATGAGTAAAAATTATGGCAAAAAAGACAAAAGAAAAAGTAAAGAATAATAGTCACATTTATGATGCACTTTACGAAAACAGGTTTATTGAAGACCTAATTAAAGAGGTTAAGACGGACTTTAAAGAAAGACAAAAGGATAGAAAACCGTCTGAAAATCAGTGGCAACTAAATATGAATTTTCTGCTAGGAAATCAGTACTGTGCAATTGCAGGGACGGGCGATATTGAAGACTATGACAAGCAGTATTTTTGGCAAGAGCGTGAGGTTTATAATCACATTGCACCACTTGTAGAAGTCAGAATTAGCAAACTTAGTAAAATTAGACCAAGTATGACGGTAATTCCTGCAAGCAGTAGTGAGTCCGATGTTAACACAGCAAAGGTGAGTAAAAATATTATTACAAGTGTCAACCATAAATTGGAACTAGCGGGAAAAATTAGTAAAGCTACCGTTTGGAGCGAAATTTGTGGTACTAGTTTTTACAAAACTAGTTGGGACACAAAAAGTGGCAGAAATGTTGGTGTTGACGATAAGGGCAACAAAATTAAAGAGGGTGACATTAATGTAGTAGTTTGTCCGCCTTACGAAATTTTCCCAGAGAATGCTAATGCAAGCACAGTTGATGAACTTAGAAGCATAATTCATGCAAAGGCTTATCACATTGATACCATTAAAAGCATTTGGGGCATAGAAGTTACTGGTGAGGAAATTGATGTATTTAGCCTAGATAACGTTAGCACTGTTGGAGGACTTGGCTACAGCGCAAGTGTTCCAAAAGTGATAAGCAGAACAAAAGCTGATCATGTAATTGTAATTGAAAAATATGAAGCACCGACAACCGAACATAAAGATGGCAGAGTTATTATTGTAGCTGGAGATAAACTGCTTCATTTAGGAGAGCTACCTTTTGTAAACAGAGTAGACAATAAACGCGGTTTTCCGTTTGTTAAACAAACTTCAATCGAACAAGCAGGCAGTTTTTGGGGTACAAGCATAATTGAGAGGTTAATTCCAGTACAGCGAGCTTATAATGCAGTAAAAAACCGTAAACATGAGTTTTTAAACAGACTTAGTATGGGCATTTTAACAGTTGAAGATGGAAGTGTAGATACTGATAACCTTGAAGAAGAGGGTTTAAGCCCAGGTAAAGTTTTAATCTATCGTCAAGGTGCACAAGCTCCAACCATTATGGATAGTGGAAAAATTCCTGTTGACTTTAGTGATGAAGAAGAAAGACTTTTAAATGAGTTTATTCAAATAAGTGGAGTTAGTGACTTAATGCTTAACTCTAAAATCAACTCTTCAAACATGAGTGGTAATGCGCTTGAAATTTTGCTAGAACAAGACAACACAAGACTTGCAAGCAGTGCAGACCAAGTAAAGTTTGCAATCAAATCAATAGCTCAACAAATTTTAAGGCTATATAAACAATTTGCAACAAACCCACGTCTGACAAAACTAATTGGTCAAAGCGGTCAGGTTGAAATGTTTTATTTTAACAATTCAGACATTAACAGCGACGACATTATTTTTGAAACAGAAAACGAGTTTGGCGAAACACTAAGCCAAAAACGAAATATGATTTTTGAGCTTTTAAAAGCAGGTTTACTACAAGACGAGGAGGGTAAGTTAAATAATAGAATGCGTAGTAAAACACTAGAGCTTTTAGGCTTTGGAATTTGGGAAACTCAGCATGATCTTAATGAACTGCATATGCAAAAAGCAGGAAAAGAAAATTTAGACATAATAAGTGGTAAAACCTATGAGGTGTTGCCTATTGATGAGCATAAACTTCACATAGATGAACATATAGCTTTTATGCTAGGTGTTGATTATGAGAGGGCACAAGCTAAAGATGATTTAGTAAAAACTAAGTTTTTAGACCATATAAGTGAACATAAACAAAAATTAAATGCTAGTTAGGAGAATTAAATGGAACAAATTATAGAAAATGAAGAACAACCAAATGAAATTAAGTATGCACACACTGCAGTGGCAGAAGAGAATAATTTAGGTGCGGGAACAATTCAGGAGGGCTCTTCACTTGGCAAGTTTAAAGATGCAGACAGCTTATTTGAGGCTTATAACAACTTACAGGCAGAATTTACAAGAAAAAGCCAAAAATTAAGCACAGCACAAAAAGAACTTGAAAAATTGGCGGAAAATGCTAATACGGCACCCGACTATTTAAAAGAGGATTGGCAAGATAAAATTGATAATTTTATGAGTGGTAATCCTGATGCAAAAGAGTACGTAAAGGAAATTTCTGAGGTAATTTTAAACGATAAAGCTGTGGCAAATAGCCCTAGCTCGTTAGAACTTGCCTGGGCAAAAGTTTTGACTAACAATTACAGTTCTAAAGAGAAATTTTTAGAGGACGATGATTTTGTTAACATGTACGTACTGCAAAACAAAAAAATTAGGAGTAAGGTTATTGAAGCTTATTTAGGTGAACTTCAAACAAATAAAACCGTGCCTGTAATAAGTGCACATAAAGGTACGGCTTTTAGCCTTACTCCTAAAAATAAGCCAAAAAGTTTAGCTGAGGCTAAGGTGTTGGCTGAACAATTTTTTAAAATTTAGTCTTACATAGGAGGGCAATATGGTTACTATATCTAGTGCAGAAAATGCACTTAAAACCGTATATTTAGGCGTTGTTAGCAATCAACTTAATGTTAATGCTAACCCGCTTTTAGCAAAAATTAAACAAACAACTTCAGACGTTTGGGGAAAAGAGGTAAGAAAATTAGCTCCTTTTGGCCTTAACGGTGGAATTGGTGCTGGTACAGAAGAGGGTGTTTTACCTTCAGCTGCTGGCAACAACTATGTTCAGTTTGTATCGGAACTTAAAAACCTTTACGGAACAATTGAACTTAGTGACAAAGCAATTAGAGCATCAAGTAATAATGCAGGTAGCTTTGTTAATTTATTAAACGCAGAAATGGAAGGACTGGTAAAAGCAAGTGCTTTTAACTTTGGTCGTATGCTTTATGGCGATGGCAGTGGTGTTCTTGCAACTGTTACTGCTTACAACGATACTACAAAAGTTATAACCGTTGACAGCGTTAGAAACTTAATGGAAGGTATGACAGTAGACACTTATACAGATGCAGATGCAAAAGTTAGTGGAAAAACTGCAAGAATATCTTTTATTGACAGAGTAAATAAAACAATAAAACTTTCAATAGACCCAGATGCTGCTACGGCTGCTGATTATTATTTTACCGTTCAAAACTCAAAAGGTTTAGAACTTACCGGTCTAGGTGAAATTTTTAAAACAACTGGTAGTTTATATGGGGTAGACAGGAGTGAACACTCTTGGATGAGTCCATATATTGAAACTAGCGTTGGTGCTATTGGCGACAACGTAATTCAAACAGCAATTGACCATTTAGAAGATGTTGCTGGTAGCGGTGTTGACTTTATTGCAACAAGTGCAAAAGTTAAACGTGGTTATCAAGACTATTTAGCAAACTTCAGACGTAACATAGATGTTATGGAACTTGAAGGTGGCTTCAGAGCAATTTCATATGGTGGAATTCCTGTAATTTCAGACCGCTTTGTTGAAGAGGATGCAATGTATTTACTTAATACTAAAGAATTTGCACTTCACCAACTTTGTGACTGGAAATGGTTAGAAGCAGAGGATGGCAAAATTATTAAACAAATGCCAGGCTTTGCAACTTATACTGCAACACTAGTAAAATATGCAGATCTTATTTGTAACAAACCAAGTGCACAAGCAAAACTTAGTGGACTTGATGGAACAGCTGTAACTTCAGCATAATATAGAGTTTAAATTTCATTAAAAAAATAAAAGCGAGCAGTGGTTGCTCGCTTTTGTTTTTATTTATTACTTAAAAAAGAGGTTAAAGTGGAAAAATTAAAAATTAAAAATGATACCTTTAAAATTGCAAAACGAGTTAGAAAAATTAACAAAAATTACTCTTTAAATTTTAATAAATCAAAACAGTGGTTTGAAGTGTTTTTTAAGGAATATGGTAAGGAGCGTTTAGAGCTTGTTCTGCCGTTTGGTGAACTTGATTTTAGGACGCTAGAACACATTCAAAAAACCAGCATAGCAAACTACAAAAAACTAATTGAAGAAATGGAAAAAACAAATTTAAAAATAGAAAAAGATACTAAAAACAAAGCACTAGATGAAGCCGACATTAAACTCAAGCAAATGAGTAAATATTTAATGTCAAAAGGCGACAATTCTAGTATTAACTTTGAGGATAGTTACAAAACCAAATGGGTGTAAAGGAGGTAAAAATGAGTGTAAAAGATATTATAAAATTAGTGGCAATTTACTTGCAACAAGAAGACATTTTAGAACTAAGTGAGATGGGTGGAGAGGTGACAGAGCCAACAGATTTAACTGAGAAAAACTTAGAACTTTTAACTAGATGTTTAAATTTAGTCTATGACGAGGTTGCAACGGATTATCTGCCACTTAAAACAGTAGAAGAACTAACAGTAACAGATGGCGTTATCGAACTTGACACGCTTACTAAGAGGCTTATTAATGTAATAAGACTAACGGACGTGAACGACTGTAGCGTAAGGTACAAACTATATCCAACTTCAATTGAAACAAGTACAGGAAATGTAAATTTGGAATATTCTTATATGCCAGATTCAGTTACTATTGATGATGATATAGAGAGTTTTTCAGGCAAATTAACAAAAAGGATAATAGCTTATGGCGTTGCTAGTGAATACTGCCTAATAAGTGGACTATATGACGAAGCAAGTCTCTGGGAAAAACGTTTCAAAGATGCGCTTTTAATAGCAAGCAGAAAAAAGAGCGATGTAACCGTTAAGGCTAGGAGGTGGTTTTAGTGTTTTATAAAAAACAAGTAAATTACAAAAAGCCAAGAACGGTAAACCTTACAATTAGCGATTTTAAAAATGGTATTAATACGGAAATTGATGAGAACATTATGCCTTTCAAATATGCAACTAATTCTTACAATTTTAACTTTGAAAATGGAGCGCTGGTGGAAGGGCTTGGTTTTGCAGATTTGCAACTTCCAGAGTCACCAGATGACCCAACAATAGAAAATTTGCCAAACTTACCAGATAACAAAGAAATTGATGTTATTTGGCATTTTAAACACTATCATGTGACGCAAGGTAAAAGGCTTGATAAACTTGTTATTTACACAAAAGATAACTATCTTTATTACGCTACAATGTTTAGCCCACTTCCAACTTTTTTAGCAGTAGTGGGAGCAACTTTTACGCAAAGACCAGTTGCAATAAACTACAAGCTAAATGGTAAAGATGCAATCATTTTTACAAATAAAGTGGATGATATGGTCTACTGGGACGGCGAAAATGTGCCTCAAGTGGTAACAGATGCTCCTAAGCTTAGCTCACTGTCAATTCATAAAGATAAACTTTTTGCAACAATAGGTGGCGAGCGTAACATAATTCGCTATTCGTCTAATCTTGACCCAACCTCATGGACTACTGACCTTACAGACCCAGATAACCCGTATATTGAACTTAATGATATGAGGGGCGGGGTTAACAAAGTAATTAGCTTCCTTGGCTATGTTTTTGCTTTTCGTGATTTTGGTATTACAAAAATTAAAACTTATGACGGATCGGATGAGATAAATGTAAGCCATTTGTTTGTTTCTGGTAACAAAATTTATAAAGATACAATTTGTGTTTGTGGCGATAAAATTTTAATGCTTACTCGTGATGGAATTTATGAGTTTGACGGCATTAGTACTAAAAAAATTGATCTTAAAATAGATGCTTTATTTGAGAGTATTTATAATGATACCGCTGTTGCAAGCTACCACGAAGGCAAATATTATGTGAGTTGTAAACTTAATTACCCAGACACTAATGAAATTGGCGTTGAGTCTAATCCTTTTCACATTAATGACACATTAATTGAGCTTGATGTTAAAGAGAGTACCTTTAACATTTTAAGAGGAATAGATGTTACAAGCATGACAAGCATTCAGGTTGACAGTATGAGCAAAATGGTATTTTGTTTTAACTCAGATTATTCAGTAAAACTAGGTCAACTAGAACATAGCGGCAAACTGTTTGACACAAATACAACAAAACATTGGTATTCGCCAGTGAGTGACCTTGGCTATCCGGGCGTTACTAAAATAGTAAAAGAAATTAGTTTTTTAACTCATTACAATTGCAATATTACTGTTTTTACAGAAGACAAAAGTGTTACATATTCAATTTTAGGAAAAACAACAACTAGCAGCGTTAAACCCAACCTAAAAGGTGAAATGATAGGTATTAAAATTGAAAGTTTAAATAATGAGGCGTATATTTCTAACGCTAAAATTAAACTGCATTTAATTTAATATGAAAAACGCTTTAGAAATTAAAAAAGGTATTAATAGACATAATTTAAAACTAAAAATAAAAAAAGGAGGCAATATGATATTTGAAAACGTTTTAAGTGAAGATAAAACAAAAATTAGTAAAACTGAATATAATAAGCAAAAAGAGTTGTCTATTTTGGAGTCCGAAGCCAGCAAATTACAACAAGAGAAAACAGATGCACAAAACTCTTTAAATATTGCTAAGACAAAAAAATTAGAAGAACAAATTGAAAAATTGAATAATAAAATAGTTACACAGCGTCCACAAAAAGAACCTCAAAACAAGCCTTTAACCTTAGAGGATGCAAGAGAAAACTTGCAGTTTGAAATTTTAAAGAATTATTTAAAAGATTTTAAAGAGGGGCAAGTAATAAACTTTTTAGAAACCCAGGTAAATTTAAGTGCTGAACTCAAGCACAATTTAAAAAAAGAGCTGAGTGTGAGTTAATATGTGGGAAGAACTTATTAATTTGGCCGTAGGTAATGGAATTTGGGCAACGCTTTTTGTAACACTGCTTGTTTATCAGTTAAAAGATAGTGGTAAAAGAGAAAAAAAATATCAAGAAACTATTGAAAAACTGAGCGGTCATCTTTGTGTTGTTGAAGACATTAAAGAAGATATTGATGAAATAAAGCATTTGGTATTTTCAAAAAAATTAGATATTTAGGAGAAGTTATGAACTTAAAAGATAAAATAAAAAATTATGGCTTTTGGATGAGCCTAACAGCTTCAGTCATTTTAATGCTTCAAGTATTAGGTAAAGCTTTTGATTTTATGGTTAATGATGAACTCATTACAAGTATAGTAACTAGTGTTTGTGGAATTTTTATTGTACTTGGCTTAATTAGCAATCCTGCAAGCGGAACAGGCTATGTAGACAAGCTAGAAGAGCCAGAAGAAAAGGATAATTAAAGTCAAATATAATCAATATAATAAAAAGAGCTAAAGTTTTGGCTCTTTTTTTTATGTTTTATGTTTTAAAACTATTAAAATTACAAATAATTATATTTGCTAAAAACTTTTATTTGTATTATAATTAAGCGTAATTAGGAGAGTATATGAAATTTATTAAATTAAGTACAAAATATATGCTTAAAAACTTTTTATATTTAGGGCTTTTGGGGGTTATTCCAGCTGTTTTTTTTGGAACACTGCTTAGTCCTTTTAAAGTACTAGAGTTTATTAACACCTATTCTCAAAACCCAGTTTTAAACTTCGGCTCGATATTTTATGGTGTTTTAGATGTAGGTACACTTAATTTGCTACTACTTTTTATAGCCTTTTTCTTAATTGCTATTTTTGTAAGTGCAATTTTAGGAATTATGGAAAACCATATGAGAAGTGGTAAACATAACTTCGAAAATTTAAAAGAATATGTCAACAATAACATTTTAATGGTTATTGCAAATTTAATTGCTCTTTTACTATTAGCCTTTGTAATTATGTTTGTTGCCAGTGCGGTTTTATATTTACTTCACTTAGTGTTTTCTGGCATTAATACTTCACCAACTGTTTTTAATGCAGTGCTTGCCAATATAATTTTAAGTGCTATTTTGGTGCTTTATGCATTAATTGCAAGTGTGATTCTTGTAAATGTTCCTAATATGATAATAAATGGTAGCGAGTTTAGGTATTCGCTTAGCAGATCAATAAAGCTTTTACAACAAAATACACTTGCGATGGTTATTTCGGTAGTTACACCGTTTTTAATTATTGCAGGGTTTGTAAGCATTTTTATAGGAACTGAAGGCTTTGTTTTTGTTAACATAATTGGTGTATTTATGCTAATTATGTACTTTGCATCCCTTGCAATGACTAGTTACTTTGAACTTACAAAAACAGCAAGGTACGACAATAGGAAAAAATATTATTACAAATAAAGGTAAAAAAACTTATGATGTTCAGAAACTCATTCAAATTACTCTTATCTAACTTTACAATAGTATGGAAAATTTTTGCGTACTATGCTGCATGTTTTTTAATAATTTTAGGGCTAGCAAGTTTATTTGCGATTCCAGTTTTAAATGTACTTAAAGCTAATAACTTCTTTTTGCTTGCAAAAGAGGAGTTAGCTAACATATTTATGAAATGGGATATTTATGGAATTGTTAATACCTTTTCTAATATCACAAGTGACTTTATTACAATAATGAATAATAATATGGAAGCAGTTAGAAATAGTTTAATTGGTGTATTTTTAATTTTAGTTGTTTTTGGCTCTTTTATTTTTTCACTGAGTCAAATTGCAATTAACGATAATTTAAACGGCTATATGTCAAGTAATGCAAACTTTGGTTTTATGAACTCTTATGTTCGTAATTTTAGTAAAAGCCTTAAACTTGGCTTAGTAAGATTATTTATTAATTTACCAATTAATTTATTAGTTGCCTACATAGCTTATAATCTGTTACCACTTCTTACAAGTGCTAACGAGTTTGTTTTACTAGTTGCACCTTTTACAATAATAACACTAAGCATTGGGCTTATGAGTTTAAACTTAACAGTATTTAGTGGTGTTATTCCTGCAATAGTGGTGCATGATTACGGAGTACTTAAAGGCTACAAGGCAGGGTTTAAGGCTGTTGGGCGTAGGTTTTTTAAAACCTGGTCAAATGCTATATTTATTGTACTAATAGTTGCAGTAATAAATATGTTTGCTATTACCTTAACTGGTGGTGCAGCATTTTTAATTACTTTACCTTCAACCATAATTTTATTTGCTATTTTTGGAATGGTAGTGTATTATGGGAGTATGGGAATGCGTTATTATGTAGACAACGAAACAATACTAACGCCAAAACGCCTAGAAGAACAGGACAGTATTAAAACTGCGAAGTTTATTATTTAACAAAAAAACACAAAAATTTTAAGCTAAAGAGCTTATTAATATATTTTACAATTAATAAAATATTTAAAAAAATACAAATTAAACTATATTTAATATAGTTGTTTATTGTGTGCTTAAAAATTTACAACAAAAAAAGGAGAAAGAAATTGAACAATAAAGAAGCACTTTTTAGTGCAAACAAAGAAAACAAAACGACTTATTTAAAGAGGTCAAATTTGAGCGGTGCAACAAAGCAAACCGTAAAACCAGAAAAGCAAAAATTGTTAAAACAACAACAACAATTAAAAAAACAAATGGTTAAGGAACTCAACAGAGAACCTAAACACAAAAACACAAACAAACAAAACCCAAATAACAAACAAAACCCACAAAACACAAGAGGTAACACACAAACAAATAATAATAGAAACAGAAATAACAACTTCAACAACAGAGCTATGGTAAAAAATAACGACCATATTCAAGTAGTTAAAAGAGATAATTTTACAAACACTCTATCAACTAGTACCAAAAAACTAAAAATAATGTTTTTAGGTGGAGTTGGTGAAGTTGGTAAAAATATGATGGCTGTTGAATTTGGAAACGAAATTATTATTGTAGACTCAGGTTCAGCCTTCCCGGGTGAAGACCTACCAGGTATTGACTTAATTATACCTGATATTAGTTATTTACTTCAAAACAAACACAAAGTAAAAGCGGTAGTTTTAACTCACGGTCATGAAGACCATATTGGAAGCCTACCATATTTACTAAACGAAATTAACGTACCAGTTTATGGTAGTCGTATGGCAATAGCTCTTGTTAATAAAAAATTTAAAGAGCATAAAAACATTAAACCAAAACTTGTTACAGTAAAACCAAAACAAACTGTAAAACTTGGTCATTTTAGCGTAGAATTTATTCACGTTAATCACTCAATTGCGGGTGCATTTGCTCTTTCTATTAAAACTCCAGTTGGAATGTGGTTCCATACAGGAGACTTTAAAATTGACTTTAACCCAATTGATGGAGTAGTAACGGATCTTGCAAGAATTGCAGAAATTGGCTCTAAGGGCGTAATGCTTTTAACAGCTGACTCTACTAACGTTGAGCGTCCAGGCTACACAATGAGTGAAAGCACTGTAGGTAAAACACTAGATGTTTTATTTTCTCAGCATAAAACTAAGCGTATTTTTGTAGCAACTTTTGCTAGTAATATTTATAGGCTTCAACAATTAATGGACTTAGCGGTAAAATATAAACGTAAGGTCGCTTTTAGTGGTAGAAGTATGATTAATGTTTCAGAAGTAGCAGCACAAATTGGTGAACTAAAAATGGACTCAAAAATTATAGTTCCACTTGATAGAATTAAAAACTATAAACCAGAAGAGTTATTAGTTGTTAGTACAGGTAGCCAAGGCGAACCTTTCAGTGCTCTGACAAGAATGTCAGCAGGCAACTTTAAAGGTGTTAACTTAGGACCGACCGATGCAATTATAATATCAGCATCACCAATTCCTGGAAACGAAAAAGCTGTTGGTAGGGTTATTAACAACCTTTACAAAACAGGTTGTACAGTTATTTATGATAGATTAGCTGAAGTACATGTATCAGGACATGCAAAACAAGAAGAACTTAAAATAATCCACACTCTTGTAAAACCTAAATTCTTCGTACCAGCACACGGTGAGTATCGTATGCTTAAAACACATGCAGACCTAGCAGTAGGCATGGGAAGACAAGAAAGAAGTATTATTATTCCAGCCATTGGCGATAGAATTGAGTTTACTAAAACAACAATGAAACGTGCAGGCACAGTTACAGCAGGAAGAAGACTTGTTGATGGGCTTGGCTTTGGTGAAATGGAAAGCGTAGTACTAAGAGACAGAAAATTATTAGCTGAGGACGGACTATGTTTAGTTATGCTTGGAGTTAACGCTGCAAGTGGAGAACTAGTTAGTGGGCCAGATATTATTACTCGTGGTTTTATGTACTCAAACGAGAGCGATAAAATGCTTAATGATGCAAAACAAGTAGTAATTGATGCAATTAAAGACCTTAGTTTAAAACAAGCTGAGTGGAGTATTGTTAAAGATACTGTGAGACGTAGCTTAAGAAACCACTTCTACAGAAAAACAAAACGTAGACCTATGATTTTGACATTTGTTGTAGAGAGCTAAAATAAGTTAATTGGAGATTTGAGTGGAAGAATTCATTACAAAACCCGAACTTTTAAAAGTCTTAAATAACGAAGGTGTATGCAAAGTTACAGCAATGGAAAAGCATGCAAAAGAAAATATCATTCCTATTTTAAGACCTAACACGGCTAGCCTACTTACTAGCCTTATTAGGCTACATAAACCAAAACAAATTTTAGAAATAGGCACAGCAATTGGTTATTCTGCCACTTTAATGCTAGAAAACACAACGCCTGATGCCAAACTTGTTACTATTGAAAAGTTTGCCGAGAACGTGAGCCTAGCTAAAGAGAATTTTGAAAAGTTAGGATTTAATAATAGGGTAAAAATTATTGAAGGTGATGCCATTGAGGTTTTACCTGAGCTTAAAGATGAATATGATTTTATATTTTTAGATGGGCCAAAAGGTCAATACTACAAATATTTACCATATCTTATAAAACTACTAAAAACAGGTGGAGTTTTATTCGCCGATAATGTGCTATATAGGAATATGGTATTTAGCGGACAATTTATTCCCCGAAAAAAACGAGCTATTGTTAACAATTTAGAAAAGTTTTTGACTTTAATTAGTGAGCATACTGAACTTAGAAGTCAAATAATTGATCTAGAAGATGGTGTAAGTATCTCTATAAAAATATAAATTAAGGAAAAAAATAATGAAAATTGAACTTTTAGCGCCAGCAGGCGACAGTCAAAAACTTCAAACCGCTTTTAACTATGGTGCAGATGCAGTTTACCTTGCAGGTAAACGTTTTGGCTTACGTGCTTATGCGGGTAATTTTGAAAAAGATGAACTTAAAGATAAAATAAAATATGCACATAATTTGGGTAAAAAAGTTTACGTAACCTTAAATATATTGGCTCATAATACAGACTTTGTAGGACTGAGAGAATATGTTGAATATTTAAAAGAAGTTAAAGCAGATGCAGTTATTGTAGCTGACCTTGGAATAGCAGGTTTTGTAAAAGAATATGCACCGGGTCTTGATATTCACATTAGTACACAAGCTAACATCACAAACAAATACAGTGCAAAAGCTTTTGTTGATATGGGTGCTTCGAGACTAATTCTAGCAAGAGAACTTGGACTAAAGGAAATTAAATCGATAAGAGAATTTTTGCCAAAAAGTGTTGAGCTTGAAACTTTTGTTCACGGCGCTATGTGTATGGCTTATTCTGGCAGATGCTTACTTAGCAACTACCTAACAGGAAGAGATGCAAACCGCGGAGCTTGTGCTCAACCTTGCAGATGGGAATATTCTATTACCGAAAAGAAGAGAAAAGGCGAACAATTTGAAATCCAGGAAGATGAGCGTGGTACTTACATTTTAAACAGCAAAGACCTAAACGTTATTGAACACCTTAACAAACTAGCTGAGGCAGGCGTAACTAGCTTTAAAATTGAAGGAAGAATGAAAAGCGAGTATTATGTTGCTACTGTTGTAAATGCTTACAGAAGGGCTATTGACCTGCTTGAGAGTGGTGAAGAATACAAACTACCTAAAGATATTGTTGATGAGCTAAAAAAAGCAAGTCACAGAAGATATACAACAGGCTTTTATTTTGGTAATGAAGACAGAAATTACATTGAAGACTCAGCTCCTATAGCTACGCATAAGTTTATGTGTTATGTTTTAGAAGATAGTAAAGACGGATATACTAAAGTTCAGCAACGTAATAAATTTGAACTAGGCGAAACTTTAGAAATTTTAAGTCCGACTGATAATTTCAACAAAACCTTTAAAGTTGAAAATATGTTAAGTGAAGAAAAAAATGAGGTAGAAGTTGCAAATATAGTTCAGCAAAAACTTTTTATTAAAACTGGTGACATCAAGCTAATTGCAGGCGACATTTTAAGAAAACTAAAATAAAACTTGAATTTATTCTGGTTTAGGTGTAAGATAACTATAGATAATAACTTATTTAACTTACTGTAATTTTTCAAGAAAAGGGAGTTAATTATGGAAAAAATATCACTAGAAGAAGCACAAGTTGCGCACAGAAAGCGTAAAAACATTATAAGTGTGTACAAAAAAAATTCTGAAGTTACAGACAAACCCGAACTTGTTGCATTTTATGGTGCAGGAATAGTACAGGGTGAAAAACGCATTGAACAACTAGAAAAGTTGTATCCAGAATTAAAAATTCCTGAAGAAGTAAAGGTTGAGGGAGTTTGAGTTATGTCAGATGATAAAGTAAAAATAATTTTAGAAAGAGCTTTTATTAGAAATGCAATTGATGCTTATATTGAGGTTGAAGAGAGTAAAAAGCTATCAGTATTTAAAGGCATAGAAAAAAGTCAGAAAGCAATTACAAAAATAAAAGAAACTCAGTTAGAAGCAGATAGCTGGGAAGACTCTTGGAAACCAGAGCAAAAAAATCAAGCAGAAATTATTAAAGAACATTTAATTATTAAATAACAAAAGCTAAATTTATTAGCTTTTTTTTTATGTACAAGCAAAAATCGACAAATTGACTCATATATTACTTTCACTAACAGTAAGGGAAGGTAATTATGATTTTAGAGACTTTTGTTACATTTATTAGTAAAATAATGTTTTTTACAGGTTATGTTAATAATGCTACAGGTTTTCCGAAACCACTAAGTAAGAAGGAAGAATTTGAGTACATAGAAAAATTTAGAGAGGGTGATGAGAGAGCAAAAGAAAGGCTTATTAATCACAATTTAAGGCTAGTGGCGCACATTGTTAAAAAATATTCTAACGCGGGGGAGGCTGACGACCTTATTTCGGTTGGAGTTATTGGGCTAATTAAAGCAATTAATACGTTTAAAGTAGATAAGGGAACGCAACTCTCTACCTATGCTGCAAGATGTATCGAAAACGAAATTTTAATGCTGATTAGAGTCAGTAAAAAGCATAATGGTGTGTACAGTTTAGAGGAAAAACTAGGCACAGATAGTGATGGTAACGAAATTACACTTATGGATACACTAGGCAGTGATATAGATGAAATACCAATAAAGGTAGAAACAAAGGTTTTAAGCGAAAATCTGATTAGAAAAATGAAAAAAGTATTGACAGACAGGGAATTTAAAATAATATGCCTTCGGTACGGTGTTAACGGAACACCAGCTCTTACCCAGCGTGAAGTAGCTAGAAGACTTGGGATAAGTAGAAGTTATATTAGCCGTCTCGAGAATAAAGCGCTTGAAACCATTAAAAAAAACCTAAAAGAGAAAGATTTTTACCTAGACTGATGTACAAAAACCCATACCTTCATATGTTTGACTTAACAAAAGTTAGTTGCTAAGCTTATAATAGATATAATATTGGGGGTTGAATTATGGATAATTTAATTTTTAAAATTGGAATGCAACGCACAAGATTTGGTCAGTTTAGTCAGGGATATTTTGTTAAGTTAAGAATTTTTGAGGATAGACTTGAACTGAAATATACTTTTAGGAAATTTACATATAATTTTGATGATATTGAGAGTTTAGAACTTAAAAATTTACTATTTTTTAAGGTGTTAAAAATTAGAACAAAAGAAGGTAAAAAAATAAGTCTATCTCCTAATCTTATTTCAATATTTAAAGCTAGAAAGCTATCTAGAGTTATAAATAAGTTAAAACAAGAAAAAGACTTATAAAATTTACAACATTTTACACTTGTTTTTTAAGTTTTTGTTTGCTATAATATGTGAGTTAGTTAATCAGATGATCGCGTAGGCTTTTAGCCTCCGAGGAAAGTCCGAGCTCCACAGAACAAGGTGCTGGGTAACTCCCAGTCAGGGTGACCTGAAGGAAAGTGCAACAGAGATATACCGCTCACTGCCCGTAAGGGTAAGAGCAAGGGTGGAAAGGTGCGGTAAGAGCGCACCAGTACCTTTGGTGACTTAGGTACTATGTAAACCCCACTTGGTGCAAGGTAAAAAGGACAATATGTGGCTGTTCGCCGCGTCCTATACACCGCTTGAATGCATTGGAAACAATGTGTCTAGATAGATGATCGTCTAATACAGAACTCGGCTTATAGATTAAGTAACACTTATCAGATTAGCGTGGTAACCTCACGCTTTTTTGTTTTAAAAATAAGTTTTATGCCAATAATTATAATGTGCAAAACTTAACACTATACATTAATAATTTAAAAAAAATAAAGGCAGAAGACAGTAGCTTTTATGCTTTTTTAATTAGCGGAGTAATAAACCTAAGAGTAAAAAAAGAGTTTATTTTTCTAAGCCCAAATTACAAAAAAATCAACTTTGTTTTAAACCTGTATTTTAAGTGTGGCAGTGAGGTTTACAATATAATAATTGATGGAAAAAACCAAAAACTAATTGCAGGAGACATAAGCTTAGTCAACATAAATAAAATTGCCTTAAAGTTTTTAAAAGTGGATAAAAATAAGGTTATTATGTTTTAAAAAGTGAAGGCTACTATGTTATAATACAGGTATATAATTAAAAGGAAAAAGTATGGATTTATTTTCAAATAATGTTAAAAAATTAGCACCACTTCCAGAGCGTATGAGACCTGCAGGAATTGAAGGTTTTATTGGTCAAAAACACCTAGTAAGCTCGAGTAGCTTAATTGTTAGAGCAATTAAAGCGGGAAGTCTTGGCAGTGTAATTTTTTACGGACCACCAGGAACAGGTAAAACGACGCTTGCAAGAATTGTCGCAAACGCTTCAGGTGCAAGTTTTGAAAAACTCAATGCAGTAAGCAGTGGTGTTGCCGATGCTAAAAAAATAATTAAACAAGCTAGAAACACGCTAGCACTTTACGGTAAGCGTACATATCTACTGCTTGATGAGTGCCACAGATGGAGTAAAGCGCAATCAGATAGCATTTTAGAAGCCGTTGAAGATGGAAGTATTATTCTAATAGGTAGTACTACCGAAAACCCATACATAAGTATGACAAAAGCTATTGTTAGTAGGGCAAAAGTTTTTGAATTTAAACCTTTGACTACTGCCGATATTAAAACCTCTATACTAAGAGCCATTAAAGACAAAGAAAACGGTCTTGGAAACCTAAACATTGTAATAAATGACGAGGCTGTCGACTTTTTAGCAAGCCAAAGTGCAGGGGATATGAGAGTTGCACTTAACGCACTAGAGCTTGCAAGCTCTACAAGCGGAATTAATAAAGATAAGGAAATTAAAATTACAACGGAGAATCTTGAAGAGTGCATAAGTCAAAAAGCACTTTCGGTTGACGGGAATTTATATTACGATATGCTAAGTGCCTTTTGTAAAAGCCTAAGAGGTAGCGACCCAGATGCAGCACTTTATTATGCAAATAGGTTAATTGAAGGTGGCACAGATGCAAGACTTATTGCAAGAAGGCTGCTAGTTCACGCTAGTGAAGATGTTGGAATGGCAGATTCAAATGCACTGTTACTTGCAAATGTTGCACTAAATGCAATAGAAAAATTAGGCGTCCCAGAAGGAATGATTCCACTGACTCATGCAATAATTTATGTGTGCTTAGCACCAAAAAGTAATTCTGTTGTGACGGCCTTAGGGCTTGCAAAACAGGATGCACTAGAAAATAAGGATGATAACGTACCAAAATATCTAGTCAACAATCATCCACAAAAGAAAAACTATAAATATCCTCACGATTTTGGCGGATTTGTTAAACAACAATATTTGCCGAATTCACTAAAAGACAGGGTTTATTACACTCCAAGTGAAAATGGTAGAGAAAAAAACATAATAATTAAAAAAAGGGAGAAATAAAATGTACGAGTATAAAGTTATAAAAGTAAAAGAAAAAGTGGCTGAAAAAACAATGAATGAACATGCTAAAGAAGGTTGGAGAGTTATTTCAAATGCATTTTATTTTGATTTAATAATAAGATTTGTAATTACTTTTGAAAGAGAAATAAAATAATTTTAAAAAGTAGTGTAAACTTGCTTTACTAAACTGCAAAATATAATTATAATAATTAAGTTAAAATAAAAGGAGAAATAAAATGAAATTTGAAGGAACAAAAACAGAAAAAAATTTAAGAGCTGCCTTTGCAGGTGAGTCTCAAGCAAGAAACAAATATGATTATTTTGCAAAACAAGCAAAAAAAGAAGGTTACGTGCAAATATCAAACATTTTTGCAAGAACTGCTATGGACGAAAGTCAACATGCAAAACAATGGTTTAAAGCACTAGAAGGCATTGGTACAACTGAAGAAAACTTAGTTGCAGCAGCTGAAGGTGAAAACTATGAGTGGACTATTATGTATAAAGAATTTGCTAAAACAGCTCGTGAAGAAGGCTTTGAAGAGCTTGCAGCACAATTTGAAGCAGTAGCAAGAGTAGAGGCTGAGCACGAAGCTCGTTACATTCAACTAAAACAAAATATTGAAGATGGTATTGTTTTTGAAAGAGAAGAAGAAGTAGTATGGGAATGCCAAAATTGTGGTTACAAACATACAGGAAAAGAAGCACCTCATAATTGTCCGGCTTGTGATCATCCACAGGCTCACTTCATGTTAGCTGGTGAAAACTACTAAAACTAAAAATATTTGCTTGGGTAATCTCATCGTTAACTGACAAGCATCGCAAAACAGTCACATATTACATATATGCTCCTGCTTTGACGATACTTGCCGAGCCTTGACCTTACCTCAAGTAAATATTTTTTTAATTTTTTACAAATTTAACGTTTTTTTTATAGCATTTTTATCAATGATATTTTAACTGCATTATTTAAAAAAATAAAAAGTAAAAGAAAAAACTGCTTAATTTAGCAGTTTTTTTTAATTATAAATTATAATTTTCAAAAAGTCAGTTATTTTTAAATTTTTGGTTTAAAGTCTTCAAAGATTATGTTGTCCGCATGTTTAATCAGGCGTAAGTGTTCTTCGTGGCTTCTTACCGTCCATGTTAGTAGCGGTAAGTGTCTATATTTTTTAACAAACCTATTAGGTAAGTTTCTAGCGTCGTATGAAATAAAGTGTGGTTCACTCAAGTTATTAAGTCTTAAGCGTTTTAACAAAAGTTTTTTCATAGGTGAAATACTGTAGCCCTTAAAATAAGATGAGTTTTGACCACGAACAAAATTAGGTGCTTTATGTTTAAACCAGTTCATAACGTACGGGTTAAAGCTAGTAATTGCAAACTCACCCTTATAATTATTTAACAGGTCTAAAATTTGTTTTTCCATTGTTCCAGCTTTAAAGTTATTTTTAATTTCAATTAAAATAGGAGTTCTTCCATTAATGAATTTTAAAGCTTCTTCAAGTGTAGGAATATTCTCTTTTGTACCCATTAATTTCAGGTTTTTAAGGTCTTCTAGCTTTAAATTATTAGTATAACCGTCTTTTCCAGTCATCCTACTAATTTTAGTATCATGAAAAACAACAGGTGTCGAATCTTCAATTTCTCTAATATCAAGTTCGATAGCATAATCATTTTTTATTGCACGCTCAAAAGCAAGCAAACTATTCTCAGGAGCATCTTCACTATGAAGCCCACGATGAGCAATATATTTATTAATTAGCCATGAATCAAAGATATCTTTCATAATTGCTCCCTTTTAATAATTCTAGTGTAATAATATCACTTTTTATGTTAAAATACTAGTAAATGTTAAATATTTTTTATCAGGCGAAAAAACTGTTTGCCTAAGTTCAAATATTACTCTATAATAAGAAAGACATTTTTAAATATAAAAGGGCAGAATATAAATGGATGACAATCAAAAGAATGTAAGAAATTTTTGTATAGTGGCACACATTGACCACGGCAAGAGTACTCTAGCAGATAGGCTAATTGAGTACACAGGTGCTATGCAAAAAAGAGATATGAAAGCTCAACAGCTAGACAGTATGGAACTAGAACAAGAACGTGGTATTACCATAAAACTTGCTCCAACCACCATGAATTACACTAAAGACGGCGTGGAGTACACACTAAATTTAATAGATACACCAGGGCATGTTGATTTCACTTATGAAGTTAGCCGTTCTTTGAATGCGTGCGAAGGTGCAATTTTAATAGTTGATGCTAGCCAAGGGGTGGAAGCTCAAACACTTGCAAATGTTTATTTAGCACTTGAATCTAACCTAGAAATTTTGCCAGTAATTAACAAAATAGACCTTCCGAGTGCTAGACCTGAAGAGATAATTGAAGAAATTGAAGAAGTAATTGGACTACCCGCGCAAGATGCTCCACTAGTTAGTGCTAAAAACGGTACAAACATAAAAGCAGTACTAGATGCAGTGGTAGATAATATACCGCATCCTACTGGCAAACTTAATAATCCACTAAAAGCACTTATTTTTGATAGCTATTACGATAACTATAAAGGTGCAGTAAGTTTAATAAGAGTGGTTGATGGCACAGTTAGAGCGGGCGATAAAATTAAAATGATGAGAATAGAAAAACAGTTTGAAGTAGTTGAAGTGGGTATTTTTACCCCAGCTATGAAAACCGTTGACTATTTAAAAGCTGGCGATGTTGGCTATTTAACCGCAAGCATAAAAAATGTTGCAGACACAAAAGTTGGCGACACCATTACAAGCTATGAAAACCCAGCTACTGAAGCTCTACCAGGCTATAAAGAAGTTACACCAATGGTTTATTCAGGAATTTTCCTAGTAGACGGCAGTAGATATAACGACTTAAAAGATGCACTTGAAAAACTAAAGCTAAGCGATGCATCACTAAGTTTTGAACCAGAAGTAAGTAAAGCACTTGGCTTTGGCTTCAGATGTGGCTTTTTAGGGCTACTTCATATGGAAATAATTCAAGAAAGGCTAGAGCGTGAATTTAACTTAGACATTGTTACAACTGCACCTGGTGTAAGCTACAATGTTTTTAAAATAGATGGCAGTCAAATTGTTGTTTCTAACCCTGTAAACTTACCAGGCGTTCAGGAAATTGAACGCATCGACGAGCCTACGGTAATTATGCATATATTCACTCCACCAGAATATGTTGGTTCTATTATGGAGCTAGCGCAGGATAGACGTGGCACTCAACTAGGTATGGAATATCTTGATGAGAGAAGAGTAAACCTAACCTATAAAATTCCGCTAAACGAAATTATTTACGACTTTTTTGATCATTTAAAAAGCAGAACAAAAGGCTATGCAAGCCTAGAATACGAAATATCAGATTATCAGACTAGTGACCTTGTAAGACTAGACATTTTACTAAACGGGGAAATTACAGACGCACTTAGTTTAATTGTGCATAAATCAAAAGCCTATGCTAAAGGTAAAATAGTGGTTGAAAAACTTAAAAAAGTTATTCACCGCCAGATGTTCGAAATTCCTATTCAGGCAGCTATTGGTACCAAAATTATAGCTCGTGAAACCGTTAAAGCACTGCGTAAAGACGTTTTAAGCAAATGTTATGGCGGTGACATTAGCCGTAAGAAAAAACTGTTAGAAAAGCAAAAGAAAGGCAAAAAACGTATGCGTCAAGTTGGTTCTGTTGAGGTTCCATCTGAGGCGTTTATGTCAATACTTAAAATAGACTAAAATAAATGCTTTTTTGTTGGTGTGATTGAATTGTGGTGTGGTAGAATTATTTCAGAGGTATTAATTATGGAAATTACAGATATTCAATTATTAAATATGTTAGCTACAACTTTTTTAGCACTAGCCACTTTTGTATCAGCATATGTGGCATTGAAGATTGCTTCAAATAAAACAAAAATCGAATATAATATAAAAGGAGCTATTTCTGATACTGTCAATACGAGAACAGATGATATTAATAGGTACTACGCTGTTACTTTAACAAATAAGAGCATTCATGTTGATTTTCTGGTTTCAGGGGCACATTTTATACTAAAAAGAAAAAATATGTTCGCTATTTTACCTCATAAAGTAACTTTTCCATCTGATCAATTTAATACAAAGAAAAATTATGGTGAACAATTTTCATATTATATTGATATTGATTTAGCAAAGCAAATTATAAGTAGTATTAAGAACAAGGGTATTAAAAGGAAAAAAATAAAATTTGGTTTTAGCGATTCCCTAAGCAATACATATATGCATAAAATAAAAATAAAAGATTTAGAAGATGTTGCAAATTATAAAAAAACAGCTGAGTAATCAGCTGTTTTTTTATTACATAATTTTCTATATCAAATTAATTCATTTTTCTAACTAAGCAACTCTTTCAAGTTTTCATTGTCTGATTTTGTGAATTGATATTTGGGGTCTTTTGTTAGGTCGTTAATTCTATCTAGCAGGTTTGTTAGTTTATCGTTTCTGGTGAGTGCGGGGTGTGCTCTCATCATCTTTTTGTAAACTGCGTACCAAAGTTTAAAGTCGTCGTAGCGAGCAAAGGTTGTAAGGCTTTTGTTTTTAAAGCTCCACGGTTTTAAGCCTACAAAGTGAATGCCGTTAATGTGGTCTAGTGTTGGATAACCTGAAATGGTTGCAAATTTAAGGTCAATGTTATGCCATTTGCCACTAAGTTTTTTTGTAAGGTACTGCATTTCTGGCCAGTTGTAGCCCAGTATTTTTTCTTTAATTTTTTCGTCTTTTAAATCCTTTAAAATACTGTTATAAAGCTTTATGCTTGGAGTTAAAAGGTAAATTGCCGCATTAACGCCCATATTGTTGTTATCGGTATCTACTCTATCGGTAATCTCTTTTGGAAGAAGTGTTCCGTGAGGATGTTCGCGATAAATATCGTGCCAAATCCACTCGGTAGTGGTGTAGTAACTATCAGGAATAGTGTAGCGTCCGTCTTTAAACTCCATTGTGTGAAGTTTGCTCTCGTTAATAACACCAGCTGGCGTTTTAACTTCAAACAGCGAGTCCCAGTTCTTTATTGTTAGTACGTCACAGTCTGCAATAACAATTTTATCGTACTTTTTGCCTGCAACACTACTATCTTCAAGCAGTAGGGCATTAAAACGGTTAAAAAGCTGTTTAACGTCTTGTCTTGTTTGCTTTCTTTTATTTTCAACTTCAATTTGGTCGGTAAAAATAATTTTGTCATATACTACTTTAAGGCTATTAATAGCCTCTTTAGAAATATCACCACTTACAAAGCAAAGTAGGTCGGCTTTGGTGTTCTGTTGTTGTATGCTGTAAGCAAACACAAGCGCACCTGGTACGTAAGAGTCGTTTTTTATTAAAAAAGTTACATATGCAAAGTTCATTAAAATTACTCACTTTTAAATATTTTTTATGCTACAATAAATATATCACAAAAGCTCAAATACTTAAAAGGAGTTTGGCGCAACAATGAAAAACAATTTAGCATTATATGTACATATACCTTTTTGCAAGCAAAAATGTAGCTATTGCTCTTTTGTTTCTTTTCCCGCAGGCAAACAGATGATTGAAAATTATGTTGACGCACTAACTTCAGAAATTGAGCTTACAAGCAAACTTTACAGTGGCAAAACTGTAGATACCATTTTCCTAGGTGGGGGAACGCCAAGCTATTTGCCAGATGGTTCAGTAAAACGAATTATGAAGGCAATTAGGAAAAACTATAAACTTAGCCTAAGCCCTGAAATAACTATCGAAATTAACCCAGACAGCGCAACAAGAACAAAGTTAGTTGAATATAAACATGCTGGCATAAATAGGCTTAGCATTGGTTTTCAAACTGCAAATGATAAAGTTTTGAGTGTTGTAAATAGGACTCACACAAAAGCAGATTTTTTAAAAGTAGTTAATCTAGCTAAGAAGCTAGACTTTAAAAACATATCGGCAGATTTAATGTTAGGACTTCCAACTCAAACTCTATGCGATGTTAAAAAAGCCATAAAACTGCTTACAGACCTAAAAATTCAACATATCTCAGCATATGACCTTATTTTAGAAGAACACACTCCTTTATATAGGAAAGTAAAAGAGGGTAAAATTAAACTCGTAAGTGAAAATCTAACACTAAAAATGCAAAATTGTGTGGTAAAAACCCTACAGAAAAGCGGTTTTTGCCGTTATGAGGTTAGTAATTATGCAAAAGTAGGATTTGAGAGTAAGCACAATTTAAAGTATTGGAACCTAGAGGACTACTTAGGTTTAGGTCTTGCAGCTCATAGTAAAATAGGTAATAAACGCTTTGCGAATACTGAAAATTTAATCAGATATATAGATAATATAAAAAATAATGAGCTTAGTTATGCAACTGAGGAAACCTTAACCCTAGAAGATATAAAGGAAGAATTTATTATGCTAGGGCTTAGAAAAACTGAAGGCATAACCTTAGATGATTATAAAAAACTAGCAGGCGAAAACCTAGTAGAAGCTAGGCATAAAAGTATTGAAGCCATGCTGATTAAAGGGCTTATAGCTTTTGAGGACGGCAGGTTATATGCCACTAAGAAGGGTTTTAATTTTTTAAACTATATCATAAAAGAACTAGTATAAAAGCCATAAATTTTACTAAATTTAAGGCTTTTTTTGATGTGTTTAAATAGCATGAAAAAGTAAAATTACAAAATAGTACAAAAACTTTGTCACAAACCGTTGACAATTTTTTTTAATGAGTATAAAATGATGTTAGCAGTCATAACATAAGAGTGCTAACGCTTAAAGGCAAATAATGCCAAGGAGGGTGTTTTGGAAGATAATTTAAATGCAAGAAAATTAAGTATTTTAAGAAGTGCAATTGAAGACTATATTCAAGATGCTCAACCTATTACAAGTGGAGCAGTGCACAAAAGGCACCTAAAAGATATTAGCTCGGCAACACTTCGTAACGAACTTAACACTTTAGAGGCTATGGGTTACCTTAAACAGCTTCACACTTCAGGTGGCAGAATTCCAACTACAAAGGCTTACAGGCTTTATGTAAACGAACTTATGAATCAGGCAGATTTTGACATAAAGAGCCTTGAGGTTATTAGAAGCATGTTTGAAACAAGGACTTCCTCTCTTGAGGAAATTGTAAAAATAATTGCAGGTACAATTAGTAAAGCAACAAATTACCCAGCAGTTGTGGTATTGAATGGTTTTGAAAAACTATCAATTAATAACGTGAAGATAATTCCCGTAATTGGAAATAAGGCAATAGTGTTAATTACAACCTCAACAGGCATAATTAACAACACAATTGATATTAACGAACATATAACTGAAACAGTATGTAATGATGCGGGGAGGTTTTTAACTCAGCATTTTAAAGGCAGAACTATTTCAGATATGATTTTAAACATTAAAACTTTTGAAGAGAATATGTCGGCAGAACTTAGTGAATATAAAAACATTTTTCACATATTATGCGACTCACTTTATGACCTTAGCTCTTCAAGCAAATTCAGAATGAGCACTCAGGGCACAATTAAACTACTTAACAACCCAGAGTATAAAGATTTTGACGTGGCTAAAAAAGTAATACATCTACTAGAAGATGAAGAAGAACTAAAACAAATTTTTACAAAGAACTCGGCTTTTGGTGGTGTTACTTTTAAAATAGGAACAGAAAACGAACATAAAGACTTATCTGATTGTGGTGTTATTACAGCAAATTACACAGTAAACGGTAATAATGTTGCATCAATAAAGGTAATTGGTCCAAAACGAATGAACTACTCAAAGGTTGCAGGTGTTCTCCGCTATATTGTTGGTGAACTTGCAATCATTAAACAATTACCAACAAATTTTGACGATAAAAAATAACTCTAAAGGGGAAATTATGACTAAAAAAGAAAAAGAACATATTTGCGACTGTGAAGAGCACGGCGGAAAATGTGTAGATGGTAAATGTGTTGGTGCAGACCACGATTGTAAATGCAAAGATAACACCTCAGACATAAAAGTAAAAATCAAAAAGAAAAAAGTAAATAAAGAACAGGAATATTTAGATTCTCTTCAAAGACTTCAAGCAGAGTTTGAAAACTATAGGAAACGAAATGCTCTACTTGCAGTGAGTGCAAAACAAGAAGGTACACTTTTAGTGGTTGAAAGACTTCTACCTGTGCTTGATAGTTTTAATGTTGCAATTAAAAATGCACAAACAAATTCAAGTGAAACAGAAATTGAAGGCTTAAAGGCAGTACACGACCAACTGATTAGTATATTAAAGAGTTTAGGCATTGAGAAGATTGAATCTTTAGGTAATGAGTTTGACCCGAACCTTCATAACGCGATTATGGTAGGAGAGGAAGAAGATAAATACGAAGAAGAAATTTTAGAAGTTTTTCAAGAAGGCTATATGCTTAAAGATAAAGTAATAAGATATGCCACAGTAAAAATAAACAAATTAGCTTAAAATTTAGTAATTTCGGCGTTACTGTGACACTTTGCCACACAGTTATTTACTTTTGTAAACTTCTGCGTGGATAAAATGCCCCGAGCCTTGAACTTACAAAAATTAAAAGCTAATTAAAAAACAAGGAAAAATCAAAAACGATAAAAACACACAATACGTGTTTTATATAAAAAATAAATTATTAAATTTCAAATTTAAGGAGAAATAAGAAAATGAGTAAAGTTATAGGAATAGACTTAGGAACAACAAATTCATGTGTAGCTGTAATGGAAGGCGGAAAAGCCACAGTTATACCAAACTCGGAGGGTAACAGAACAACACCTTCTGTAGTTGCAATTAATAAAGCAGGTGAAAGACTTGTAGGTCAAGTAGCTAAGCGTCAAGCAGTAGCAAACGCTGGAAACACAGTTCTTAGCATTAAGCGTGAAATGGGTAACAGCTTTAAAGCTAGTTTAGGTGGTAAAGATTATTCACCACAAGAAGTTAGTGCAATGGTACTTGGAAAACTAAAAGCCGATGCAGAGAGCTATTTAGGAGGTAAGGTAACTCAAGCAGTTATTACTGTACCAGCTTATTTTACAGATGCTCAAAGACAAGCAACAAAAGATGCAGGTAAAATTGCAGGACTTGAGGTTCTTAGAATTATCAACGAACCAACAGCTGCAGCACTAGCATATGGACTAGATAAAGAAAAAAATGTACACGCAAAAATTTTAGTATTTGACCTTGGTGGCGGTACTTTTGACGTTTCAGTTTTAGAAATTGGTGATGGGGTATTTGAAGTTTTAGCTACAAACGGTAACAACCGTCTTGGTGGAGACGACTTTGATCAGAGAATTATTGATTTACTAGTTGCTGAATATAAAAAGAGTGATGGCATTGATCTTTCAAAAGATAAACTTGCAGTGCAAAGACTTAAAGAAGCAAGTGAAAAAGCAAAAATTGAACTTAGTTCAGTTAACAAAACAAACATCAACTTGCCGTTTATTACGGCTGATGCAGCAGGTCCTAAACACCTGGATTTTGACCTAACAAGAGCAAAATTTGATGACATTACAAGTGACCTTGTAAAAGGGAGCATTGATAAAATTAAACTAGCACTTAAAGATGCTAAACTATCACCAAGTGATATTGATAAAGTTATTTTAGTAGGTGGATCTACTCGTATTCCAGCAGTTTCAGAAGCTGTTGAGAAAGCTATGGGTAAAGAATCATATAAAGGCATTAACCCAGATGAAGCTGTTGCAATTGGTGCATCAATTCAGGGTGGAGTTTTAGCAGGCGAAGTTAAAGATGTTTTACTTCTTGACGTTACTCCTCTAAGCCTTGGTATTGAAACCTTAGGTGGCGTATTTACAAAACTTATTGAAAGAAATACAACAATTCCAACTAAAAAAAGCCAAGTATTCTCTACAGCTAGTGACAATCAACCAGGCGTTGACATTCATGTATTACAAGGCGAAAGAGAATTTGCAAGTGGTAATAAATCCCTAGGTCGTTTTAGCCTAGTAGACATTCCACCAGCACCAAGAGGTGTACCTCAAATTGAAGTAACTTTCGATATTGATGCAAATGGTATTGTTTCAGTTTATGCTAAAGATTTAGGCACAGGCAAAGAACATAGTATTAAAATTACAGCTTCAACTAACCTAAGTGACGAAGATATTAATAAAGCAGTTAAAGAAGCTGAAGCTCATGCAGAAGAAGATAAAAAACTTAGAGAACTTGTAGACACTAAAAACCAAGCAGATGGTTTTGTGTTTAGCATAGAAAAAACTCTAAAAGAAAATAAAGAAAAAATTAATGATACTGAAAGAGAAAACTTAGAAAAAGAGATTGAAGAAGCTAAAAAAGTGTTTGAAACTGATGACATTGACGCAATTAAAGAAGCGCTTGAAAAACTTACAAACTCAAGTAACGCTGTAATCAGTAAACTATATGAAGGTGTTGGTAACAATGCTGAGGGTGCTAGTGAGGCTAGTGGAAACCCAGACGATATTGAAGTAAAAGCAGAGGATGTTTCTTCAACTTCAGAAACAGATACCGATGGCGACAAGAAATAAGCTTTATTTTGACTAAGTTCAAACTAAACCTTATTCAAAAAAAACATACAAATGTATTAATTTACATTTAATCCGCTTTTTTAAATTTTAGTAATGGGTGCGTGTAGAGTTATCTGCACGCAAATATTACGAAATAAAGACTTTAAGGAGAAGCCAAAATGGCAAAAGATTACTACAATATATTGGGTGTTAAAAAAGATGCTAATGATGTCGAGATTAAATCGGCTTACAGAAAAATGGCAAAAAAATATCATCCCGACCTTAATAAAGACAACGAAGCAGCATCAGCCAAGTTTAAAGAAGTAAACGAAGCTAACGAAGTTTTGTCAGATACTAGTAAAAGAGCAAATTATGACCGTTACGGCTCAGCAGAAGGTCCACAGTTTTCAGGTTTTTCGAGTGGTGGTGGTTTTTCGGGCGCTGGGGCAGGTGGTTTTGGTGGCTTTGAAGACATTTTTAGTATGTTTTCTGGTGGTTTTGGTGGAGCAGCACCTAAGAGTACAAAAGGCGAAGACATTGCAGTAAGAATGGATATTAGCTTTGAAGAAGCAGCCATAGGTGTTAAGAAAAAAGTTAAAATATCAAGACTTGAAGAGTGTAAGAGTTGTAGTGCAACTGGTGCCAAAAATGGTACTGAATATTATACTTGTTCTTCTTGTGGTGGTGCTGGTAAAAAAGAATATACTCAACAAACACTATTTGGCAGAATGACAAATATTGCAGATTGTAAAATTTGTAGTGGTACAGGTAAGCAAATAAAAACTAAATGTACAAGTTGTAATGGTAAGGGTACTAAAAAAACAGACAGAATAATTACTGTAACAGTGCCAGCAGGCATTGATCATGGTCAAATTTTGACTATTAAAAGTGAAGGTAATGCAAGCAAAAAACAAGGCGTTCAGGGAGATCTTAAACTAATTGTTAATATTGCAAGACACAGACTTTTATCAAGGGAAGGTATTCATTTATACATTACTGTTCCAATTCCTGTAACACTAAGCCTACTTGGTGGTAGTTTAATTGTTCCAGGCATCAAAGAAAAGGTTGAGTTTACAATTCCACCTCTGACTCAAACTGGTTCAACTTTTAAAATTAAAGGTAAAGGTATTAAAAATCTAAGAAGTTCTCATAAAGGTGATTTATTTGTAACAGTTGATGTTGAAATGCCAAAAACTATCGATAAAAATAGCAAAAAGTTATTAGCTGAAATTGCTGATAAATTAGAGGATAGTAACTACACAGGCTATAAGGATTACTTAAATAAATTAAATAAAAAATAAAAAAATGAGAGTAAATACTCTCTTTTTTTTCAGTTTTATGCTATTATTAAATAGGAAATGAAAAAGGAAATTATTGTGAAATTTAAACGTTTTTTTGTAAAAAATATACCACTGCAAGTAGGTACTAGTTACGAACTTGGCAGGGATCATTATAATTATATGATTAATGTAATAAGACTAAAACAAAATGGTCAGCTTATTTTATGTAATAACACGGGCTATGATTTTTTGTGTAGTTTAGAAGAAATTGAAAAGAACAAAGTGATAATAAAAGTTTTAGAAAAAAACATTAACAAAAAAGAAGCGAGAGTAAACTTAACAGTTTGCCAAGCACTTGTAAAAAACGATAAATTTGAGCTTATTGCACAAAAAATAACGGAACTTGGAGCTAGTGGGTTAATAGGTTTTGAAAGCAAGTTTACAGCTGTTAAAGCAAAAACCAACAAGCTAGACAGGCTAGAAAAAATTACTGAAAATGCAAGCAGACAATGTGGTAGAGCAAACACTTTAAAAATTAATAAAGTTGTAAAAATTGATGTTTTACCAGAACTTTTAAAGGGTTATGACCTTGTACTGCTAGCTTATGAGAACAATAAAAACTCGTTAAAGGAAGTTTTAAAAAATAAAACACCTAAAAATATTGCCATTATAATTGGTAGTGAGGGCGGTTTTACAAATGAGGAAGCCCTTGTTTTAGAAAAAGAGATAAAAAATCTAAAAACAGTCAGTTTAGGAAAAAGAATTTTACGTGCAGAGACGGCTAGTATTGCACTAGCAGGAATTGTAATGTACGAACTAGGGGAGATTTAGCCAATGAAAATCGTAGTATATACACTGGGTTGTAAAGTTAATCAGTACGAAAGCGATAGCCTTATTAGAACTTTAAAGGGAGCAGGTCATGAGGTGACAACAAAACTTGAGTACGCAGATGTTTATGTTGTAAACAGCTGTGCTGTAACAAGCACTAGTGAACAAAAAAGCAGACAAACTATTGGAAAAATTAATAAGCTAAACCCAGTTGCTAAAATAATAGTGACAGGTTGTGCTAGTCAAAATAATCCTGATCAGTTTAAAGATAAAGAGAATGTAAAACTAGTTACAGGTCTTGCAGGAAAACATTTGATTCCTGGGCTTTTAAATACAACTGGCGAAAAGGTTTTAGAACTTCCTAGTGTTTATGAAGATAAATACTTAGCAATGCCAACAAGAACAAGAGCAACGCTAAAAGTTCAAGACGGGTGTGATAATTTTTGTAGTTATTGCTTAATTCCATACCTTAGAGGAAGAAGCAGGAGTAGAGACCTTAGTAGCATTATAAAAGAAGCTAAAATGTTAGCAGAATTTACGAACGAAATTGTAATTACAGGCATTAATACTTCTGATTATAAAATCAATAATGAGCTTGCACTTGGCGACTTAATGCTTGCACTAAAAGATATAAAGGCTAGGCTAAGAATTAGTAGTCTTGAAGTTAATATTATAACCGATGAGTTTTTAGAAAAATTAAAGAGTATGGAAAATTTTGCACCTCATTTTCACTTATCTTTGCAGAGTGGGTCAAACAATACACTTAAGGCTATGGGCAGAAAGTATACAGCTCGGGAGTATTTGCAAAAAGTTAAACTTATAAGAAAATATTTTAAAAATGCGTCCGTTACAACAGACCTAATTGTAGGGTTTAGTACAGAGACAAAAAAAGACTTTAAAAAGACTTTAAAAACCATTAAAAAAGCAAAATTCTTTGATATTCATATATTCCCATACTCAAAGCGAAAAGGCACAAAGGCCTATAATTTACCGCTTATAGATAAAAAAACAGTTAAAAAACGTTTAGAAAAGATAAAAAAGCGAAAACTTAAAGGGTTTAATAAATATATTAGAAAAAATAAACATACAATAAAAACAGCTTTAATTGAACAAGTTTACAGTGGCTATCAAATAGGGCATACTGAAAACTTTATTAAAGTTTATATCATAAAATCAAAAAACATTTCTGAGGGTGAATTTGTAAAAGTAAAACTAGTTAAAGCGTTTAAAGATGGTATGTTAGCACAAGAATATATTAAGGAGAAATAATTATGGATTGTATTTTTTGTAAAATAAACAGAGGTGAAATCCCTGCTGATAAGGTATATGAAGATAAAAATATGTTTATAATAAAAGACATTAATCCAGTATGTAAATATCATTATTTATTAATTCCTAAAAAGCATTATTCTCTTATAGAAGAAGCTAGAGTACGCGAGCAAATAAAACTGGCAAAAAGTCTTGTTAAAATACCTAAGTTAACTGAGCTTTTACACCTTGAAAATGGCTACAGATTAGTACTTAACCAAGGAGAAGATGCGGGGCAAGAAGTTAAGCATTTGCACGTTCACATTTTAGCTGGCACACAAATGGATTGGAACCCTGCATAAAAGTTTAATAAAATGCTTGACAATTATTTAATATATAGTATAATAAAAAAGGTATAAATTTATACAAATCTAGCAAATCGCAAAGGTGGTGAAAGATAATATGGCAACAGTAAAAGTTGGCGAAAACGAAAGTGTTGAAAGCGCAATTAAACGTTTTAAACGCAAATGTCAAAAAGACGGCATCATCGGCGAATTAAGAAAAAGAAGAGAATATGAAAAACCGAGCGTAAAACGTAAGAAAAAAGCAATTCTTGCAAGAAAACGTAACGCGAAAACTAAGAGACGTTAATTAAAAACTATCAAACACACCTAATACAGGGTGTGTTTTTTGTTGAAAATTGTAATAAAAACAAAAATACTGACTTATTTATTGAAATCCCCCACATAATAAATTCAGTGTTATATACTGGCATTGGTTAAATATTAAAAAACAAAAGGGGAGATTATTTTATGAACAACCAAATAGAACAGGTTAGCCTTATGAAAGAGCTAGCAAAATCAGCTAAACAAAGGCTAAAACAACAAAATTATGCAGGAGAAGACACAAGAAGTTTTACTAAAAACATTATTAGAATTAATAGTACAAGAAACTTTTCTAAACCACAAATTGTGGTGAAGTTAATTGATGAGGGGTGTCAGTCAGAGTTTTGTGAAAAAGTAAAGAATTTTTTGAATAAAATGAACAATGATGTTGTAACAAATCCAATGAGCGAATTAGTAGACAAGTGCTATATGGAGTCGTTGAATCCGGTTCAAAGACAACGCTACATATTTGATATTGCAGAAAAGTATAACAAAATTAAACAAGACTATTATAACGAACAATTTTTAATTAATAGTTATTAAAAATATGAGTGACAATACGTCACTCTTTTTTATGTGTTTAAGTTGTGATTAAAGGCATTATATGATAAACTTATTAGAAATATTATAAGAAGGATTTTTTATGCAAAAACTTGATTTGACTCACCTTAATAGTAAACAACTGGAAGCCGTTAACGCAACTGATGGTGCTGTTTTAGTAACAGCTGGTGCAGGTAGTGGTAAAACCAGAGTTTTAACGCATAGAATTGCACATCTTATTGAAGACAAAAAGGTTAACCCTTTTAATATTTTGGCAATAACTTTTACAAACAAAGCAGCTCAAGAAATGAGAGAGAGATTACAGTCTTTATTACAAGATTTTAATGCTAATAATATGTGGATTACAACCTTTCACTCTATGTGCGTAAAAATTTTAAGACAAAACCGCAACATCGAGCATTTTGAGGGTTACAGTACAAACTTTTCAATTTATGATCAAACAGATAGAGAAAGAATGTTAAAAATAATTATTGCAGAGAAAAAAATTGTATTTGAAGATTTTTTAGCTAAAGTGAATTGGCACCTATCAAATCGTAAAAATAAAAACCTAACTTTAGATGAATATGCAAACAGTATTTCTTTTTCACACGATGTTGATATTATTATTGATGTTATTACAGAGTACGAAAAACGCATGAACAAAAACAATGCGCTAGATTTTGATAGTCTGCTTACTTATACATACAGATTATTTAAAGAAAACAAAGAGGTACTTGAGCATTATAGAGACAAATTTGAGTACGTACATATTGACGAGTTTCAAGATACTAACAGCGTGCAATACGACCTTGCTGTTATGTTATCAGGTAAATATAAAAATATTTTTGTAGTTGGAGACGAAGACCAATGTATTTATACATGGCGTGGAGCAAACTCAACTCATATTTTTAAATTTACAACCGATTTTGAAAATGTGAAAACCATAAAACTAGAGCAAAACTATCGTTCTACTAAAAAAATTATTGAACTAGCTAACAAAGTGATAAAAAACAACACTTCAAGGCTTGATAAAGAGCTGTGGACAGATAAAGAGAGTGGTGTAAGAATTGAACACAGCAGCCCTTGGAACGGACGTTACGAGGCGGATTACGTAGCCGAGCATATTTACAACTTAGTAAACAGAAATGGCTATAAATATTCGGACATTGCAGTTTTAATGAGACTTAATGCTCTTACAAGAAATTTTGAAGATAAGTTACTTGATTTTAATATTCCTTACAGAGTATTTGGCGGAATGAAGTTTTATGACAGAGCTGAAATTAAAAACGTGCTTGCTTATTTGAAACTTATTATTAATCCAAAAGATACTAGTAGTTTTACTAGGATAATAAATTTTCCTAAGCGTGGCATTGGAAAAGTGGCACTGCTTAACTTAAAAGAGAGTATGGGCGCTTTAGATAGCCCACTTGAGGCAGTTTTAAGACTAAACGAAGAATCAAAAGTGAGCAGGGGCGCACTTACTAAGTTTTTAAATTTTAAAGCGATATTTAATAATCTTGTTGAAAAGAGTAGAAGCCTACCACTGCCAGAGTTTGTTCAATATTTAATTGACTTTGTAGGCATAGAAAAAGCATATATCAGTGGTAAAGAAGAAGATATTAATAGAATTTATAATATAAGCGAGTTTGCAAAGGCAGTAAGTGAATACAAAAATGTAAACAAAGAGGCTGACCTTAGTGAGTATTTACAAAGTGTTAGTTTAGTTGCAGATATAGACGGTTATGACGAAAACGAAAATGCAGTAACCTTAGCTACCGTTCATGGAGTTAAAGGGCTTGAATTTAAAGTAGTGTTCATTGTAGCCGCTGAGGAGAGAATTTTCCCACTTAAAAGGAAAGATAGTACCGATAAAGACATGGAAGAAGAACGTAGACTTATGTATGTTGCAATAACAAGAGCTGAAGAGCGTCTATACATTACTAATGCTAAACAACGCTTTTTATATGGCGAAACAAAAATTATGCAACCAAGCATATTTTTAAGGGAAGCGGGACTGATTGATGACACTAAAATTGACAGCTTGAATTCGGCAAGTGGTTACAAAAATCGTGAAGATAAAGAAGATTCAACAATTAGTGCTAGTGAAAAAGCAATAAAAACGAAAGACCTTGTTGAAAAGATTAAAGTAAATGACAGGGTAGATCACCCAAGGTTTGGAGCCGGTGTTGTTGTTAGTTTAAGTGGAAAAGGTACAACCAAAACCGCTAAAATAAACTTTGAAGGCTATGGCTCAAAATTTTTAGCACTTAATTTTGCACCTCTTACAATAATTTAAGGAGAAAACTATGTTAGACCCTAAATCTAAAATACGTATGGAAGAGTTAATTAATGAAATTAACCACCACAACTATAATTACTATACGCTAGATAACCCAACCATTGCAGATGCAGAGTGGGATAAACTTTATGACGAGTTAGTGGCACTAGAGACAAAGTCTGGTGTGGTACTCGATCATTCTCCTAGCCTTAGAGTAGGTGGCGAAATTTTAAAAGGCTTTAATAAGCACACTCATGAGATGACTTTATATAGCCTTAATAAATGCACAAATTATGAAGACCTTAAAGAATGGGTCAAAGATATTGAAGAAAAAATTCCTAATGCAAAATTTAGTGTAGAGTACAAGTACGACGGACTAAGGATTGTATGTATTTATAAAAAAGGTAAACTATTTAAGTGCGTTACTCGTGGAAATGGTCTTGTAGGAGAAGATGTAACTTCGCAAGTTAAAACTATTAAAACCGTACCACTTAAAATTGACTTCAAGAGCGAGCTTATTGTAGAAGGCGAAGGCATTATGAAGGTTAGTAACCTTGAAAAGTACAATAAGACAGCCAAAGAACCACTTAAAAATGCAAGAAATGCAGTTGCAGGTGGCATTCGTAACCTTGATACTAAAGTTACTGCAAAACGTAATTTAGATGTAATTTTTTACACCATTAATACTATTGAAGGTGTAAATTTTAACTCTCAACAAGAAGAATATGATTTTTTAAAAGTTAACAGATTTTATGTAGCAAAAGAACTTAAAATTTTTAGTAACTTTAAAGATATTAAAAAAGAAATAGAAAATATAGATAAAATTAAAAACCAGTTAGATATTTTAACCGATGGTGCAGTTATAAAACTAAATAGCACTCAGGGTAGAAAAGAACTTGGCTTTACTGCAAAATTCCCTCGTTGGGCAATAGCTTACAAATTCAAAGCACAAGAGTTATCGACTAAACTATTAGACATAGTTTGGCAGGTAGGAAGAACAGGCAAAATAATTCCTGTTGCAATTTTAGAGCCAGTTGAGCTTGCGGGTGCAACTGTAAAACGTGCAACACTAAACAATTATGGCGACATATTACGTAAAAAAATAAAAATGAATTCTATGGTATTTGTAAGACGTAGTAATGAGGTTATACCAGAGATTTTAGGAACAGCTAAGCTGTTTAAAAATAGTTACGACGTTAAAAAACCAGTACATTGTCCAAGTTGTGAGAGTGTTTTAGTGGAAGATGGTGCAAACTTATTCTGCCGTAACATTTACGACTGTGAGGAGCAAATTAAAGACCGTATAACACACTTTGCAGGCAGAGATGCTATGAATATTGAAGGACTTAGCGGAAAAACTGTTGAAAGACTTTATAGAGAACTTGGTCTTAGAAGTTTTAGTGATTTATATCAGCTAAAAGAAGAAGAATTATTAAAGCTTGAAGGTTTTAAAGAGAAAAAAGCAAGTAATATTGTAAATTCAATTAAAAATAGCAAAAATCCACCGCTTAACAAATTTATTTTTGCACTTGGCATTAATGGAATTGGTACAAAAGCGAGCAAAGACCTTGCTAGAAAATATAAAACCCTTGGGAATCTGATGGGTGCTAAATTTGAAGAATTAATTGCGTTACACGAAATTGGAGAAAAGACAGCAAACAATATTATTGACTATTTTAAAAACCCTATAAGTGATTGGCTACTAAATGACCTTAAATTTGTAGGTATTAAAATTGAAGAAAAACAAACACAAATAAGTAGCGAACTTTGGGGCAAAAAAATTGTTCTAACGGGAAGTCTTCAAGAGTTTACAAGAAGAGATATGACAGACAAGCTTGAAAACCTTGGTGCCAGTGTTACAAGTACGGTTACGGGGAACACTGACTTTGTAATAGCAGGCGAGAGTGCAGGCAGTAAACTAACAAAAGCTAAAAAATTAGGCGTAAAGGTTTACACCGAGAAAGAGTTTTTAACTTATTTGAATGATTTAACAAAAAATTAATAAAGTGATATAATAAAAAGAATTTTAAAAAAGGAATATTGAAAATGGAAATAACAACCGATTTAGTAAAACATTTAGCTAACCTTAGTAGATTGAAGTTTACAGAGACGGAAATTGAGAGTTTTAAAGCTGAATTTGAAAAGACATTACAGTATGTTGATCAAATTCAAAATGTAGACACTTCAGCCGTTAAGGCGGAAGATAACTCGAGGGACGCTAAGTTTGAAACAAGAAAAGATGAAATAAAGAAGTCACTAGAAAATAGTGTGGCAGTACAAAATGCACCTGAGAAACAAGGTGGAATGTTTGCTGTTAACAAAATGGTAGATTAGGAGGAAGATATGGATTATACAAAATTATCAATCATTGAAGCCTCAAATATGTTGCGAGGTGGAAAAGTTACAAGTGTAGAACTTGTAAATGCTTGCTTTAGTCAAATTGAAAAAACTAAAAATTTAAATGCACTTATCTCAAAAAGACACGAAGATGCGATTAAAGAAGCACAAATTATTGATGAAAAATTAAAAAATGGCGAAAAATTACCAATTCTTGCTGGTATTCCTATTATTGTAAAAGATAATATTTCAGTAATAGATACAAAAACTACTTGTGGTAGCCAGTTTTTAAATAACTACATAGCAGTTTATGATGCTACTGTGGTTAAAAACCTTAAAAAAGAAGGTGCTATTATTATTGCAAAAGCCAATATGGATGAGTTTGCAATGGGTAGTAGTAATGAAAACAGTTCTTTCGGAATTGTTAAAAATCCAGTAAACCCAGACTATGTTCCGGGTGGTAGCAGTGGCGGAAGTGCCACAGCAGTTAAAGCAAATCAGGCATTTGCAAGTTTAGGAACAGATACTGGTGGTAGTGTAAGACAACCAGCTAGTTTTTGTGGCGTGGTTGGGTTAAAACCAACATACGGGCTTGTAAGTCGTTACGGCGTTGTTGCTTTTGGAAGCAGTTTTGACCAAGTAGGACCTCTAACTAAAACTGTTAAAGACAGTGCGGTTATGTTAGATGCTCTTGCAGGACATGATGAGAATGAAAACACAAGTAGTAAACATAAAAAAGAAGATTATTTAGGTCAAATTACAGGTGATATTAAAACACTTAAAATTGGAATAGCAAAAGAATTTTTCGGGCTTGGTATGGACAAAGCAGTAAAAGAGCAAATAGAAAAAGCAATTGAGTTTTTCGAGCAAAATGGCGCTGAGATAGTGGATATCCACTTGCCTAACATCTCAGCAAGTTTACCAGTTTATTATATTTTAAGCTCAGCTGAGGCTGCAAGTAACTTAGGCAGGTTTGACGGAGTTCGCTATGGCGTACGAAAAGAAGGAAAAGACCTTATAGAGATGTACTTTAATTCTAGAACTGAAGGTTTTGGAGATGAGGTTAAGCGTAGAATTATGCTTGGTAACTTTGTACTTAGCAGTGGTTATTACGACGCTTATTACAAAAAAGCCACAGCAGTTAGAAACCTATTAAAACAAGAATTTAGTAAAGCATTTGAGAGTTGCGATGTTATTTTAACTCCAACTAGCCCAAGTGTTGCTTTTAAACTAGGTGAAAAATCAAGCGATCACATAAAAATGTATTTAAACGATATTTACACTGTTGCAGTTAACACTGTTGGTGTTCCTGCAATTAGCATTCCTTGTGGAGTAGATGCAAATTCTCTTCCAATTGGTATGCAACTAATAGGCAAGCCTTTTAGTGAAGGTACATTATTTAATGCAGCAGATTATTTTGAAAATAATTTTAGGGAGGAAAAGTAATGAAATATGACATTGTTATAGGTCTTGAAATTCACTCTGAGTTATTAACTAACACAAAAGCGTTTTGTAGTTGTAAAAATGAGTTTGGCGGAATGCCTAATACTCACACTTGCCCGGTATGTCTGGGACTTCCTGGAGCGTTACCTGTAGTTAATGGTAAAGCCATTGAATTTGCAATTAAAGCAGGACTTGCTTTTAACTGCGAAATTAACAGTGAAGCAATTTATGAGCGTAAAAACTACTTTTATCCAGATCTTAGTAAAGCCTATCAAATTTCTCAACTTGAAAAACCTATTTGTGTGGGTGGAGTTGTTAAAATTAATACTAAAAACGGCGAAAAACAAATAAATTTAAACCGTATTCATATGGAAGAAGATGCAGGTAAAAACATACATGACAGTTTCTTAAATAAGTCGCTTGTAGACTTTAATAGGTGCGGTGTTCCTCTAATTGAAATTGTAACAGAGCCAGAAATAACTTCAAGTGAGGATGCAGTTTTATTTTTAGAAGAAGTAAGAGAAACACTAATTTACATTGATGTATCTGATGGTAAAATGCAAGAAGGAAGTTTAAGGTGCGATGTTAATGTTAGCATTAAACCAAAAGGAAGAGAAGAGCTTGGAAACCGAACTGAAATGAAAAACTTAAACAGTTTTAAAGCGGTTAAGCGTGCAATTGATTACGAAGTGATAAGACAAACAAAGCTAGTTGATAATGGCGAGAGAATTGCTCAAGAGACAAGACGCTGGGATGACGATAAGGGCGAAGGCTACTCGATGCGTACTAAGGAAAATAGTAACGATTACAGATACTTCCCAGATGCTGACTTACTTCCAATTAAAATTACAAGAGATTATGTTAACGAAATTAAAGAAACTATTCCACGCCTTGCAAGCGTAAGAAGAAAACATTATGTAAACGAGTTAAAATTACCAGAATATGACGCTAAAGTTTTAACAAATGATAGAGCTATATCAGATTATTTTGACAAATGTTTAGATTTTTATAACGAGCCAAAAGCAGTTAGTAACTTTATTATGAGTCACGTTTTAAGACTGCTAAAGGATAGTGATGAAGAAAGTATTGTAATACCTATTAAACCAAGTGGTTTATGTGATATAATAAAACTTGCAAAAGAGGGTGTAATTTCTTCAAGTGGTGCAAAGACATTGTTTGAAGCCGTTTGGGAGTCAGGTAAAGAGCCAAATGAACTAGTTGAGGAGCTTGGACTTAAACAAATGAATGACGAAGGTACTATTGAAAAAATAGTAGACGAGTTAATTGACAATAATCCTCAAGTAGTAGAAGAATATAAAGCAGGTAACAAAAGGACAATGACTTTCTTTATAGGTCAAGTTATGAAACAAACCAGAGGTAAAGCAAACCCAGGTGTTGTAAGTAAATTATTAAATAAAAAACTAAATAATTAAGGAGAATATTATTATGATGATAGAACCGTCAATTGATGAACTAAGTGCAAAGGTAGGTAATAAATACAAACTTACAGCACTAGTTTCTAAACGAGCTAAACAAATTCAAAAACGTAACATCAGAGAAGAAGTTTTAAACCCAGAAGAAAAAGAAATTTCTGAAGCGGCAAGAGAAATTTCTGAAGGTAAGTTAGTAGTAAGTGAAGATGAATAGTAAAAAAATAATTCTATTACCCAAAAAGTAATAGAATTATTTAGCTTTAATAGGGAGGTTAAAATGATAGCTGAAGTTATTGTTGATGTTTCAAGCGCACAAGTAGACAAAATTTTTGATTATAATATTGACGACACACTTAAAGTTTTGGTGGGTAGTCGTGTTGTTGTGCCCTTTGGACCAAGACGAATTGAAGGCTATGTTATTAACTTAAAAGCTGAATCAATTTTGCCTAAGAGTAAAATTAAAAACATTATTGCAGTTTTAGACCCTTACTCGGTAATAACCGCGGAGATGTTAAAACTTACTACCTTTATGAAAAAGAAGTACAATTTAAAAACAGTTGATGTTCTTAGGTTGTTTTTACCTTCTAGCATTAGAAAAGGTTTAGTCAAACCAATTATTAAGCAGATGATTGCACTAAGTAATAATATTGACCTTGAAGCTGTTTTAAATGGGACGAGAAAAAATGCACATAAGCAAATAGAGTTAATTGAATTTTTTAAAAACAATAAACAACAAGACAGAACTAAGCTTAATAAAAAATTTGGAGCTAGTGTTGTAAATAAGTTTGTAGATAATGGCATTTTAACCGCTACAGATTATGAAATTAAACGATCACCTCTAGGGTCTAGTTTTGGCACTATTAATAACGATGTTATTTTGACAACCGAACAAGAAGACGCTGTAGAGACAATTTTAAAAGAGAATAAAACCTACCTGTTGCACGGAGTTACTGGCAGTGGTAAAACAGAAGTTTATATGAGGGTAATAGCCCACAATTTAAAACAAAACAAAACTGCAATTATGCTTGTACCTGAAATAAGCTTAACTCCGCAAGTACTTAAAAACTTTAGAGCCAGATTTGGAAGCGCGGTTGCGCTACTTCATAGTGGGCTTAGTGCAGGCGAGAGATATGACGAATGGCGAAGGATTAGAGAAAATGATGCTAAAATTGTAATTGGTGCAAGAAGCGCAGTTTTTGCTCCTATCAAAAACGTTGGAGTAATAATAATTGACGAAGAACATGACTCAAGCTATTTTAGTGAAACAAATCCACGCTATTTTACTCACGATATTGCTAAATTTAGAAGCGAATATAACAGTTGCCCACTGATAATGGGTTCGGCTACTCCTAGTATTGAAAGCTATAGTAAAGCACTAGATAATGAATATACACTACTGGAGTTGCCAAACAGAATTAACAATAAAACAATGCCAGAAATTGAAATTATTGACATGAAAACAGAACTGCTAAACGGCAATTCTAGTATGTTTAGTAGAAGGCTTCAGTTAGAACTTGAAAAAGTGATTGAACAAAAGAACCAAGCAATGGTATTTTTAAACAGACGTGGCTTTAGTTCATTTATTAGATGCACAAGTTGTGGCTATGTTGCAAAATGTGATGATTGTGATGTTAGCCTTGTGTATCATAGACATGACAACCAACTAAAATGTCATTTTTGTAACAAACGTTACAGTGCACTTACAAATTGTCCTACTTGTGGTAATTCTCAAATAAGACAGGGTGCAGTTGGCACTCAACAAATTGTTAGTGAACTTAAAAAAGTATTTCCTGATGTAAAAATTTTACGTATGGATAACGACACCACAACAACAAAAAATGCACATAGCATTATTTTAAGCGAATACTCTAAAACCAAGCCCTGTATACTAGTAGGCACGCAAATGATAGCTAAGGGGCATGATTTCCCCGATACTACTTTAGTTGGCATCATAGATGGCGATTTAGGGCTTCATTTTAGCGATTACAGAGCTACAGAGCGAACATTTCAACTAATAACTCAAGTAGCAGGCAGAGCAGGCAGAGAAAAGAAAAAAGGCAATGTAATTCTTCAGACCTACACACCAAAACATTATGTTTATAACTTTGCGAGAAGCTATGACTATAAACGCTTTTTTAATAAGGAATTAAATTTAAGAAAAGTTACAAACTTCCCGCCATATGCGAGAATTGTTAGAGTGTTAGTTAGTGGCGAAGATGAAGAGAAAACAAAAACATTTTTAAAAGAGTTTTATGGTAAGCTTTTAGTATTTAAAGAAGAGAATAAAAAAGACTTTATTTATTTTGAAGCAATGAAGTCACCAATAAAAAGAATTAAAAATAAATTCAGATATCAAATTTTAATGAGAATTAAGCTAAATAATTTTGACAAAATTCTTGAAAATATTTATTATATACATAACGAACAAAAAGGAAAAAGTGTGATTAGCTTCGTAGAAATTAATCCACAGAATTTAAGTTAGGAGAAACTTATGGCAATTAGAAAAATAGTACCAGATACTGACCCCCAAATTAGAAAAATTAGTAAAGTGGTAACAAAGTTTGATGACAGACTTCACGAACTACTTGATGATATGAAAGAAACTATGGCAAAAGAAGATGGCGTAGGGCTTGCTGCTGTTCAGGTGGGAGTTTTAAAGCGTGCGTTTATTGTTGAGATAAATGGCATGTTTTTAGAGTGCATTAATCCTCAAATTATTAAAGAAGAAGGCACACAAGAAGGCGAGGAAGGTTGCCTGAGTGTACTTGGTCGTACTGGTACGGTTATTAGACCACAGCTTTTAACGCTAACAGCACAAGATAGGTTTGGTAACCCATTTATGATTAAAGGTACAGGTCATTTATCTGTAGTACTTAGTCACGAAAACGATCATTTAGATGGTATTTTATATATCGATAAAGCAATTGAAATTTTTAAAGAAGGCGAAGAATAATGAAAATAATATTTTTAGGAACTCCTGAGTTTGCACAAAATGTGTTAATAGATTTACAACATCTTTATCCTTATAAAGTTGTGGCAGTAGTAACTCAGCCAGACAAAAAAGTTGGTAGAGGCGCTAAATTACAATACTCAGCAGTAAAACGTACAGCATTAGTTGAAGATCTTGAAATTTTACAATTTAAAAACATAAATAAACCAGAAGCTATAGAAAAATTAAAAAGCTATAATGCAGATTTAATGATAACGTGTGCATATGGTCAAATTTTAAAGCAAGAAGTTTTGGATATTACGCCCCTTGGTGTTTTTAATATTCACGCATCATTACTACCAAAATACCGTGGTGCTGCACCAATTCAGTGGGCAGTAATAAACGGTGAAACTAAAACTGGTATAACTATTATGAAATCAGATAAGGGTATGGATACAGGCGATATTTTATTAAAAGAAGAATTTGAAATTAAAAAAGGAATGACCGCTGGAGATGTGTTTGAAGGCTTAACAGCTCTTACTTGTACAGGTGCAGGTTTCCCAAGTAAAAACTTTGAAAACGGTAGAGTATTATCGAAAGCTTTAGAAATACTAGAAAGTGGTAATTACACTTTAACAAAACAAGATAACATAGAGGCAACTTACGCAAGAATGCTTAAAAAAGAAGATGGACTAATTAACTGGAACAAAACAAATACTGAGATTATGAATTTAATACACGGTACAAACTCTTGGCCAGGTGCGTACACATTTTTAGATGGTAAAAAACTAAAAGTACATACCGCGAATGCGTGCACAGGATGCAATGAAGACATTAAAGAGCAGATTAAAAACGCAAAACCAGGTCAAATTTTAATAGCTGATGCTAAAATTGGACTTTTAGTAAAAGCAGGCGAAGGTGCCGTAAAACTTAGTGAAGTTCAGCTAGCTGGCGGAAAAAGAATGTCAGATAAAGCGTTTTTGAACGGCAAAAAATTAGAAAAAGGAAGTTTCTTTGGTGAATAATTATTTTAACAATAGCTATAGCATTTTGTTTAACATCTTTAAAAACAAGGCTTATAGCACAATCGAACTAAATAAACAACTTGAAGAGAATGTAGAAGCAGAAGATAAAGCACTTGTTACTAGAATTGTTTATGGCGTTCTAGAAAACAACTTGCAACTTGAATATGTTATAGGGCAATTTGCAAAGAGAAGACCAACTCTTAACACCTACATTATTTTAAAAATGGGCACATATGCTCATATGAAATTAAACAGCATACCTAATTATGCAATAGTTAATGAGCTTGTTGATTTAACAAAAACAGTAAGTAAATATCAAGAAGCTGGTTTTGTTAATAAGGTATTAAAAAACATTACTCAAAACAAATTCTCGTTACCTGAGAAGACTGAAGGTTTAAAATATTTATCGGTTAAATATTCTTACCCAATGTGGCTGTTAAAAAAACTAGAAAAACAATATGGAAAAAAAGCTCTTGAGAGTTTAATAAAACCTACAAAACGAGATAAATTAAAAAACGTTAGAATTAACTTAAATAAAACAACAACAGAGGGCTTTAAACAGCTTCTTTTGGAGAATGAAATAAAGTTCAGAGATAGTGTTTATGATAACGCTGTTTGGGCGGACTATGCTATGTTAATGACTTATGATGAATTATTCGGGCTGTACGCAGTTCAAAGCGTAGGAAGTATGTTAATTGTTAATAGTTTTGACCCAGGAGCTGGCGATAAAGTGTTAGATGTATGCGCTGCACCCGGTGGCAAAACTTGCTACATTGCAGAAAAAAACAAAGATATAAATGTTTTAGCACTTGATATTCATCCGCATAGGGTGGAACTTGTTAAAAAATATGCTAGCAGTATGGGACTTAAAAACATTAAAACAAAGCTTGAAGACGCAACAATTTATGATGAGAGTAAAGAAGAGCAGTTTGACTTCGTGTTATGCGATGTTCCGTGCACAGGCATAGGAATTGTTAGCAAAAAACCAGACATTTTACTGTTTAGAAAAGAAGAAGATATTGCTGATATTACAAAACTTCAATTAAATATATTGCAAACGGCAAAGAACTATGTTAAAGTGAGTGGCGAGTTAATTTATTCTACTTGCACAATTTTGAAAGAAGAAAACATTAAAATTATAAATAAATTTCTTAAACTTAACGATAATTTTGAAATTAAAAACATAGAAGTAGATAATTTAAAAACAATAAATGAAAACGGCACAATAACCTTACTACCAGATAAAAATAACTATGAAGGCTATTTTGTGTGCAAATTAATAAAGAAAGGGTAATATATGAAAAATTTATTAGATAATAACTTATTAGAACTTGAAGACATTTTAGCAAAATTCGAGGCACCAAAATTTAGAGCTAAACAGCTTTTTACTGGTCTTCACCAAGGTAAAAGTATTAATGAGATAAACATACCAAATGAATTAAAAGAACGTTTATTAAAACAAAACGTTAATGAGACTTTGACCTTAGAAAAAGAGCAAAAATCGGCGGATGGCACGGTTAAATATTTATTTAAACTGCATGACGGTAATATGATTGAAACAGTTTTAATGAAGTATAAATATGGTTACAGCGTTTGTGTTTCGTCACAGGTTGGCTGTCGTATGAACTGTACTTTTTGTGCAAGTGGACTTAACGGTTTAGTAAGACACTTATCAGCAGGAGAAATTTTGGCTCAGGTAGTTTATGTTAACAAAATGCTTGGCGGAAAACTAGGACAAGACCATAAAGTACACGGCATTGTGTTAATGGGTTCAGGCGAACCGCTTGATAACTACGACAATGTTGTAAAATTTATTAAACTTGTAAACGATCCTAAAGGACTTAATATTTCAAGACGTTACATTTCACTTAGCACTTGTGGTCTTATAAAAGAAATTAAACAACTAGCTGATGACCAGCTTGGCATTAATCTAACAATTAGCCTGCACTCAGCAACAGATTCTGTGAGACAGGGACTTATGCCTATTGCTAAAAAACATAATATAAACCAAGTACTAGCTGCTTGTGATTACTACTTTGAACAAACAGGAAGAAGAGTTATAATTGAATACATTTTAATTAAAGATGTTACAGCAACTAAAGAACAGGAAAAAGCTTTAATTGCCCTTTTCCAAGGTACACCGTACCACATTAACTTAATCAAAATGAACCCAGTTGAAGAACGCGGATTATTACCTATTACTCGTGAGGAATCTAAAGCCTTTGCAGAAAGACTAGCACAAGCTGGTTTAAGCGTAACACTTCGTAGAACACTAGGCGATGATATTGATTCGGCTTGTGGTCAGCTTAGAAATAAGCATAAAGATGATTAATTTGTTAATTTAATAAATAAAAAAAGACGTAATACAAATGCGTCTTTTTTGGTATGCTTCATTTGTTTAACTAAAGTTTTGTGTGTTATAATATTGTATAAAAAATGAGGTGAGCGTTATTAAAGGTAAATTAATTAAAGGTGTAGGTGGCATTTATACCGTTAGCAAAAACAGAGTTAATTATAAGTGTTTTGCTAGAGGTAAAATAAAGGACGACACAGGGCTTATTATTGGCGACAATGTCGAGTTTTTTGAAAGTGATAATTCTTATTATATCGAGAAGGTATATGATAGAAAAAACAGCCTTATCAGACCTAAAATTGCTAATATTGACCAGCTTGTAATAGTAATTGCAAAAACTCCAAAACCCGATTTTTTATTAGTAGATAAACTTATTATGACAGCGTACTTATATGACATTAAAACACTACTATGCATAAATAAAAATGACCTTGCAAATGCCGATTTTATTGAGAATATTAGAAAACAATATGTAAATGTTGTAGATGAAATTATTTCGGTTAGTGCGCTTAAAATTAACGGGCTAGAAGAGTTAAATATAGCACTTAGTAACAAGTTTAGTGTGTTTGCTGGGCAGTCTGCTGTTGGCAAGAGCACAATTTTAAATTCATTAAAACCAGAGCTTGATCTGAAGACAGATGTTCTGAGTAAAAAGACAGAAAGAGGTAAACATACAACAAGACATACAGAAATTTTTGAAACAGAAGAAAACAGCTTTATCGCAGATACACCAGGCTTTAGCCTGCTAGATATATTTGATTTAAACCCTCAAAAACTTCACGAATTATATGTAGACTTTGACGCCTATAGGGGCAGTTGTAAGTATAGAACTTGTAATCACATAAATAACCCAGAAGTCGATTGTGGTGTAAAAAAAGCCATTACAAATTTCGAACTTCACACAGATAGATATAATAGATATGTTGAATTATATAAACAATTAAAGGAAAAATGGGAAAATAAATATGGTTAAATTATCAGCATCAACGCATCCAGCAAAAGACAATTTAATAGAGTATGTGCGTCTTTTAGAAAAGTCAGGAACAGACTTCATTCACTGCGATATTATGGATGGTATTTTTGTTGAGGATAAAACCTTTAATTATGAAAGAGTTGCTCAGATAAATTCAATTACCACAATAGTATTAGACGTACATTTAATGGTGGAAAATGCTCACAAAAAGATAAAAAAGTACATCAATGCAGGTAGTAATATTTTAACTGTGCATTTCGAGGCTTTTAAAAGTGAAAAACTGCTTATTAAAACACTAAATAAAATTCAAAAAGCAGGGCTTATTGCAGGGCTTAGTATTAAACCTAAAACAAAAATAGAAGAGGTTAAACACCTACTAAAATATGTTGACCTTGTGCTTATTATGAGCGTTGAACCAGGAAAGAGCGGTCAGAAGTTTAAAAAGGCTAGCCTTGATAAAATTAAACTGCTAAAGGAAGAAATTAAAAACCAAAAACTATTCATATTAATTGAGGTCGATGGTGGAGTTAATTTAGATAATAATAAAGACATAATAGAAGCAGGAGCTGATATTGTTGTTGTAGGAAACTTTTTATTTAAAGCATTAGATAAAAAACAAACAATAGAAAAAATAAAAGTAGGTTAGGTGCCTACTTTTTTTTAACGAGATATATAACTTATACATATAATAGTAATAGTCAGCTAGGAGGAGTATTATGAAGATTTATAGTTTTAGGTCGCCTTACATATTTAGACAGTTTTTTAAGTGGATTTTTTGGAGGCAACTAAGAAGAAATAGGTGTGAATATAAACGTGATTGTTACGATGAGTTCTATTAAATAAAAAAAAGGTGCTTAATCAGCACCCTTTTTATTTTTATTTCTATTTTTATCTAGCTTTTAACGGTTTTCATACACTTAGTACAAACATTTTGTTTTTTAATGGTTCCATTAACTTCAATTTTAACTTTTTGAATGTTTGGTTTCCAAACTCTATTTGTTCTATTTTTAGCGTGACTTACATTGTGTCCGCTCATTTTGCCTTTTCCGCATAGACTACATACTCTTGCCATATTACTTACCTCCCTGAAACTAGCTTTATTCTCATTTAACTGCTACATAATAACATTATTTAGGGCTTTTTGCAAGCGTTTTTTTTAAAAACTTAAAAATGTACATATAATGAAAAGAATATTCAATTCTCTTGCAAAAAAAATCATTTTGTTGTACTATAATTAAGTTAAATTTTAAGTTTAAGGATAGGTAAAAAATGTCAGTAAACACAGCTAACGCTTATGGAAGAATGTTCATATCTGATGAAGCTATCGCATCTGTCGCAGGTCACACTGCACTAGAGTGCTATGGCGTTGTTGATCTTGTCAGCAAAAAATTATCTGATAATTTTGCAGAAATGTTTAAAAAAGAACCTAAGAGTAAAGGCGTTAAAATTTTAACTGTAGATAACAGAATTTATATAGATTTGTATGTTATTTTAAAATACGGTGTTTCAATTAGTGCGGTGGCTGAGAGTTTAAAACGTTCAGTTAGGTACTCTGTTGAAGGCTTTACAGGAATGATTGTTGACTCGGTTAACGTTAATATTATTGGCGTTAGAGTATAGAATATATATATTGGTTTTAATTAAGGAGTAATTTTGCATATGCAAAAGAATATAAACGGTGCTAGTTTCAGAAAGATGATTATGGCTAGCGCTTCATTATTAGAGGATAATAAAAGTTACGTTGATTCGCTTAACGTTTTCCCTGTGCCAGATGGTGACACAGGTACTAACATGAGCTTAACGTTAAAATCTGCTTGTTCGGAAGTTGTTGCTTGCCCGAATAATAATTTAGATAGCTTAGCTGAGGCTTTTAGTAAAGGTTCTTTGAGGGGTGCTAGAGGTAACTCTGGTGTTATTTTAAGTCAAATAATTAAAGGTTTTTGTTCTGTTATAAAAGAAGAAACTGAAATTAGCACAAAAACTTTTGCAAAAGCACTTGATAAAGGTGCAGAAGTTGCATATAAAGCAGTTACAAAACCTAAAGAAGGCACAATGCTTACCGTAATTAGAGTTATGGCAGAGCATGCACTTAAACTTGCAAAAAAATATTCTGATAATGAAGAGTTTTTACAAAAAGTTTTAGAAGAAGGCGAAAAAATATTAGCTGAGACTCCTGAAATGTTACCAGTTCTTAAAAAAGCGGGTGTAGTTGATGCAGGTGGACGTGGTGTTTTAATCATTTTTACTGGTTTTTATAAAGTATTAACTAATGACGAAACCCTAGACATTAAATTTGAAAAAGACTTAATCAATGAAAGTAATTTTGAAAACTTTCATATAAACTTAAATGACCTTGAAGACATTGAATTTGGCTATTGTACCGAATTTATGGTAATTCAAATGAAAAAGAAGACAACACTAGCCGAAATTGACAAGATGCGTGAAAAACTTATGGAAATTGGCGATAGTGTAATTGCAATTGGTGATCTTGAGCTTGTAAAGGTTCATGTTCATACAAATGAGCCAAACCTAGCACTTGGCTATGCTTTAGAGCTTGGTGAGATAAATAATCTTAAAATTGATAATATGGTAGAACAAAATAGAGAACTTAAAGCAAAACAAGCTAGCATGCAAAAACTTAAAGAATTTGGAATGGTAGCAGTTGCAGCAGGTGAAGGGTTAAGTGCAATTTTTAAAGACCTAGGCGTAGACTTCGTAATTAAAGGTGGACAAACCATGAACCCTAGTGCTGATGATATTGCAAAGGCAGTCAATAGAGTTCCTGCAAAAAATGTGTTTGTATTCCCAAATAATAAAAATATTATTCTAGCAAGCGAACAAGCAAAAGCATTAACAAGCAAAAATTTAATTGTAATTCCTACAAAAAGCGTACCAGAAGGCATTTCAGCAACACTTTGCTTTAATGAGGATGTTACTGCTGAAGATAATATGCAGGCTATGATAATGGGTATTTCTGGCGTTGAGACTGGAAGTGTGACTTACGCTGTTAGAAATACGAGTTTAGACGGTTTTGACCTTGTTGAAGGCGACATTATTGGTCTTAACAATAAAGCAATTTTGGCAAAAGGTGTTAAAATTGATGATACAGTTAAAGACCTAGTAGAAAAAATGATTGATGAAGACTTTGTTAACATAACACTTTTTTATGGTGAGGATGTAAATGAAGCAGATGCCATAAAACTAGGTGAACAATTAGAAAAAAAATATCCAGACCATGATGTTACGGTTTTATCTGGTGGTCAACCCGTATATTACTATATACTTAGCTTAGAATAAATAAAAACCTTATATTTTGCAAACTACTACGTTAGCTGTCGGGCTTTCCACAACAGTCATTTACATTAAGTAAACTCCTGCTGAGATAAAACCCGCCGAGCCTTGTATTTTATCAAAATATAAGGTTTTTTTATAGTGTATAGTTATTTTAAAACCTGCCGAGCCTCGACCTTACCACAAGTAAATGCTTTTTTAATATCATACGCTTTTTTGTTGTAAATTAACTCCTGCTTACCCTTACCACTTGAGCCTCGAAATTAACTCAAACTAACGCTTTTTTGTTGGAGTAAAATAGTCTTTTTTGTTGTTATTAAGATACTTTTAAAATATTAGTCTCGAACTTAACTTAAGTTAATTCTTTTTTTGTTACTATAAAGTGGCTTTTTAATGAATTATTTTATGGTTTTTACAAATACTAAAATCACAAAGCACAAGTTTTGTAAAATTAGGAGGTAATTTTTTATGGAAAACCGTAAAAACGAAAGCACTACTGCAAGAAATGCTGCGACGGGCAAAAGACTTGAAAGAATGAATAATATGGATAGTTATGATAATATGGGTCGTTACGACACCGAAACAGGTTCATATGGACGTGATGATATGGATAAATATGGTGTTGAGGCGGGCAACTATGCAAAAAACACCACAAACAAAACAAATATGAAAGCTGATAGCTATTCAAAAAAAGGTATGAACAATAACAGTTATAACAAAACTAAATAAACAATAAATTGCGAAAAATAAAAAAGAAGGATATCCTTCTTTTTTTTTGATTTATATTATTTACTTTTTATTAAACTTATGCTATAATTAAAGGGTGTAAAAAGTCCAATTATTAAAGGCTTTTTAGGCAATATAATAACCAAATGAATTGTCTTTTCATATATAAATGATAGGCAGGATAAAGTTTTTTCAACTTTTTCAATAAAGTAGTTGATTTTTACTCTTGAATTTGGTATATTATTAAAGCTGACAAGTACATGGGAGCATAGCTCAGTTGGCTAGAGCACCTGCCTTACAAGCAGGGGGTCATAGGTTCGAGTCCTATTGTTCCCACCATTTACTTGTCATTTCTATGCGGGAGTGGCTCAGTGGTAGAGCGTTGCCTTGCCAAGGCAAATGTCGCCAGTTCGAATCTGGTCTTCCGCTCCATTTTTTTAAATGAAGCCTATCTACATGAGTTTGGCACCATAGCCAAGTGGTAAGGCAGAAGCCTGCAAAGCTTTTATCCCCAGTTCGAATCTGGGTGGTGCCTCCAATAAAACTTATACATTATGCCGAAGTGGTGGAATAGGCAGACACAAGGGACTTAAAATCCCTCGAGGGCAACCTCGTGCCGGTTCAAGTCCGGCCTTCGGTACCAAAGATAAAATTGGTGAGGAAGTAGTAGCAAATGCTACTATTTTTTTATGCGTTTAGATATAAGAAAATCAACTTGAATTTTAAAGCAGAATTATTTAATAATTTTTAAAATAAAAATAGTTATTTAGATATTTTCGTTGGCAAAAACAAATGTTTTTTTAAAAAACAAATTACGACATTCTTTTTGTAAATATTATTTTATCAATTGCCTATACATACTAAAATATAGTATACTATAAGAGAAATATATGTTTAGGAGATTTTTTATGAAAGAGAATTTTGTAAAGTTATTTGCTTTTGCTTTTATTTTTTTAGCTGTTGTTAATTTAACAGGCTGTGGAATAAAAATTGGTAATGACACAGATTTAGACACGGGCGATTATAATATTGCTGTAATTGCAACAGCAGGTGGTTCTGTTGATGGTGGAGGCAGCTTTGACACCGATGATCAAGTAACTTTAACTGCAACGCCAGAGTTTGGTTATATTTTTGTTAACTGGACTCATGCAGGTGCGGTATATAGCGAGCTTGACACGTTGACTTTTACAGCAGAAGAGAATTTAGATTTAACAGCAAATTTTGCTCTTATTACTCAGGAGAATGTACTAAGTAATACATATTATCTACACAGCGCAAACAAGCAAGGCGAAGATGAATGGTATTATAATGCTTTTTATGAAGTTTTTGAATTTAACAGTAATGGTACATACACATTAGATACTTATGAAGATAATAATTACTATAGTTTTGTAGGCACTTATGTTATGACAGAAACTACTATTACCTTGTATTTAGACTCTGATATCACAGTTTCTTTAGTTTTCAATTATTTTCTTAATTCTGAACATGATTTAACACTGCAATCAACAGATGAAGTTCAAGTTGAAACCTTAGTATACAAAGTTGATGATGCTGTTAGTGTTGTTAATAATTATGAGTTTGTATCAGTTAGTTTTGAAAACACACCAGGTGTTTATTCTGATGATTATACTGAAACACTTAACCTAAACCAAGACGGCACTTATGCTATGTTATTTCATGCTGATGGACTGGATTATATGGTTGATGGAAACTATGAGGTTGTGGGTGATTTAATTATTGTTACTTTTGATGACGAACCTGCTATAGCATATATTTATGAATATTTATTTATGGATGCTCAATTTGTAACATTCTATCATTATGAAGACACTTATAAGACTTGCATTTATGATATTTGGGAAAGTAGTATGTAATACAAATTTATACATTAAAACAGCTAATTTTCAGCTGTTTTTTTACGGTTGCAAAAACATAAAAATTAGTATATACTTAACATCAATACAAAAATTAAGGGGATAGAAGTGACTGAGTTAATTTTTTTATTTATGGTGTATTCAGTAATAGGTTGGTTATGGGAAACGCCTTTCGTTTCAATAAATCAAAAACAGTACACAAATAGGGGTTTTTTATATGGCCCATATGTGACTATTTATGCTGTTAGTTGCGTTAGCGTACATCTTTCTATGCTATTTTTTAATACTTATTTTGACTTCACTAGCCCTTTTATTATTTTAATTCAAATCATTTATATAGCACTTATAACCGCCATTTGGGAATATGTTACAAGCTGGGCACTTGAGATTATTTTTAAAACACGTTGGTGGGATTACTCTTACAAAAAATATAACCTTAATGGAAGAATATCACTAAGTACCACACTGTTCTTTGGTGTTGGTGGATTTATACTTTGGAAGTTTGTCAACCCAGCACTTGTTAATTTATCTGAAGTTTTAAATGTACAAACTCTAAATATTTTAGTAGCAGGATTTGTAGTAATTTATTTGATTGATAGTGTTATTACATTAATTCAATTGTTTGAACTTAAAAGCAAACTTAAAAAGCTTTCTAAACTACCTAACCTTTTAGGTGAGAGGGCTCAAAATATTTTAAAAAAATCTAAATGGCATAAACATTTTATAAAGCGTTATCCAAGCTCTAAGAGTAGTCGCTTTAAAAGAGCGTTTCTATTATTAAAAAATCGAGCAGTTTTAAAAGATAAAAAAGAAGAAAAAGACAGTTAATATCTGTCTTTTTTTATTATTTACATAAAACTTTATTAAGCGCAGGGTATTTTACTTTTTTAAGCATAATATATAGTAAAGAGGTGAAATATGTGGGAGCTAATAATCTGTTTTTCTCGTGCTAATTATAAGTATGCAAAATTGTTACATACAAAACTAAGTAGTAAATTTAAAAACTCTAAAAGTCTTTGCACTCTAACTCAGGAAGAAGACAATATAAAATTATTAATAGCTTGCGAAAAACAAAAAAGGTCTAGAGTTACAAAACTCTTGGACGATTTTTTAGCTGAGATTATTGTGACAGAACAAAAGGAAGAATTTTTGAAAGCAAATTTAAAACTTGGAAATGTTTCAAAAACAAATTTAAAAATTTTTATAAAAGCCCTAGTGTGTTTTGACAAAGAGTATGATAAAGAATTTGTTATAAAAAAATTAAACTATAACAATGACCTGTTTCTTGAGAGTTTTTATGCCTTTAAGTTAGTGGATTTAAAGAAAAAATGGAAGGATATTTGCAATTTAACCAATGACAATGCTGTCTTTTTAACTACAAAAGACATATTCCTCGAACTTCTAAAGTTTTTAGTAAGTAATTTGACAATAAAAAATGACATTGTTCAAGTTATATTTAACAAAAATAAAATAAAATTTTTAGATGAGCAAAATAATAGCTTAAAACTAAAAAATAGTAAAAAAGAAAAGATAGACGAGTTTTTGCTTACAAGCCTAATTAAGCTAAGTCCTAAAAATATAAAGATAATATCGGATGGTAGTATAAAACTAGAAACAATAAACTTAATTAACAATTTATTTACAGGTAGAGTAATGTTTGAAAAGTTAAAAAACTAATAATATATTATAAGTATATAATTTTATACTTGAACTTGACATTTTACTGTGGTATAATTTATTCATATAAATATGCTTAGGAGAACATTATGAGAAATATATTAAAAAGAACGATGCTTATCGGGCTGATGCTTACATTAACTGTTTTTATTAGTGGATGTAGTATTATACCGGTTAACCCAGGTGGCAGTTCAGATATTAACTATCAAGTTATATTAACTGCAACTGAAGGTGGTACGGTATTAGGTGCTGGTGCTTATGCTCCTGGTCAAGTTGTTGAAGTAACAGCAACACCAGAAACAGGCTACATGTTTGTAAACTGGACAAAACTAGGAATTGAAGTTTCAATTGAAGCTAGTCATAATATTACAGTTAACAATAATATTACGTTAGTTGCTAACTTTGAAGTAGTACCAGTGGTATATACACTTAGTCTTGGTAAGACGGGAGAGGGTTCTATTACGGGCGCTGGTTTACATGACTCAAATGAAACACCTACAATAACAGCTACACCTAGTGCGGGTTGGTTGTTTGTAAATTGGACAATAGGAGAAGTGGTTTTATCAGATGAAGCTTCTTATGTTATTGATTTTAGTGTAGAGAGTTTTGAATCAAGTTTTGTTACAATTATTGCTAACTTTGAAGAAGAGCCAACTTTAGGCGGCGAATATTATGTTTCAAATTATTCACTTGATTTAAATGATACTTTTAACGCTAAACCAACAACTTATGTATTTACAGAAAATGGAACAATTCAAAAGAAAGAATATGACAGCGAACTTGGTTGGGAAATTGTAGCTTCTGGTCTTTATATTATAGACCTTAATACAGTATCTTTCAGTTTTGCAGGTCAACCTAATTATACATATTCTTTTGATGAGGATGATAATGTAATTTTAACTGAAGACGATGGAACTATTACTTATTTAAATAAAATTAAAGATGAAGCTCTAGCGGGTGTCTTTGAGATTGTTGCTAAAACTGAAGCAGGCGTTGCTAATGCGGAAGCTTTCACTATGGATATAGGAATTGAACTTTATGAGTTTTATCCTTCTGGAGTATTAGAAATTTCTACTCTATTACACACTCCAGCAGTTGAAGCTGTTCCGGCAGTTGAAGGTGTTCCAGCAGTTGAAGGTATTCCAGCAGTTGAAGCTGATCCTGATGCTGAACCTCCTATTTTGGCTGAACCTGAAATTTTAGCTGAACCTGAAATTTTAGCTGAGCCAGAAATTTTAGCTGAACCTGAATCTTATGATATATCTATAACTGCAACTGGTTCTTATACTGTTTTAAATGAACTGATTTTCATTACTTTAGATGGCGTTGAAACCATTTATTATATGAGTGAAGTTGAGGGTAATACATTATTTGAAGTTTACACAGTTGATACTCTTGACAATGCAAATACTTTAGTTACAGGTCAAGATAACTTTACATTACATACAGCTTTAGACACTAATTTACTTGAAGAATTTATATTAGTATCTATGGTAATACCAACTGAAACTATTGTAGAGGAAGAAACTGTTACTGAAGACGTAATTACAACTTATGAAGATGCGTTAACTGAGAACTCAAAGTTTATTGAGTTTAAAGATAACTTTACTATTAAATATTCAACCTTTAGTGTTGAAACTGAGATAATCACTTGGTTATATACTTATGATAACTATATGATTATTGAAGGCAAACTAATTTCAATTGATGGTGGAGTAATTACAGTTTATGACTATACTACTATAAATAACAACTTAACTCTTACTATTGATGGCAACACATATAATTATGCCATCCCAATGACTGAATATTTAGATAACACTTACATTAACATAGAAACTTCAGATGTAGCTGTGAACAATGTTTATGGTTTTGCTGAAACTTATGAATTTTCACTTGATGGAACTTATGATTATAATGTTTTAGAAAATGAAACCCCTGAAAGTCATATATGGGTACTTAATAAAACTGGTAATTATAAAATATTTGGTAACTATATTATATTAGATAATAATTCATCTAATTATGAAATTTATGCTTATTCTCGTTTAGATAATACTATTGGATTTACGAATGAAGCAGATGAGATTATTACTTATGACTTATTTGAAGGCTTTAGTTCAGAAATTACTATGGAAGTTGAATTTTTGGATGAAGTCACTGATTACGATAAGGGTTATGTGTTTATTGCTAGCACTAATATAGTACAGCAATATGTAAGGGACGGAGAATACTGGTATGTTAGCTCTGGTCACTACGATAACTTAGGCGACATTATGATTTTAACTTATGCTGGAAATACTTACATTGTTGAATATCAAATATTTGGTGATAACTTAATTATTACTGGTGCACCTCTTGAAGGAAATTATGTTGGTAGAACTCAGGACTACTGGGCTGAATACAAATATGAGGATACTTACGTACCTGACGATGATCATGGTACACCAGGTGAAGACCCTGATCTTGATGATGACGATGACGGTAAACCAATAATAGAATATTAAATAAATTAAAAGCTAGATTAATTTCTAGCTTTTTTTATTAGTCTTTTTGTTTTGACTTTTTAAAGTTTTAGAGTATAATAAATATATAATTAAATATTGCGGACTAAATTTAAGACAAGTAGTAAATAAACCACTCTTTTCAGGGAGAGTTGCCTAGGCTGGAAGCAACTTAAGAACTTATTTATAAAACCACTTAAAACACTGCACGTTTTTCGTACTACGTTAAGTACGGCATTAAGTGGTCTTTAGTCTGTGTGATTAAAGTCAATTAAGGTGGAACCACGGGCAATAAATTAAGCTCGTCCTTAAATTTTATATTTAAGGGTTTTTTATTTTAAGGAGAATTAAAATGAACAAACAAGAAGAAAAACTACAAAAGTTAGAAATTGGAAGACATAGTATGGCGCATGTCCTTGCTAAGGCTGTAACTGAGTTGTATAAAGAAGTTAAACTTACAATAGGACCAACTGTTGAAGGTGGTTTTTACTACGACTTCGATTTAGGAGATAATAAAATTGAAAAAGATGATTTTAAAACTATCGAAAAAGCTATGCAAAAAATACTTAACGCAAATCAAGCTTTTGAACGTGTAGAGCTTAGCAAGGCCGAGGCACTTGATATGTTTAAAGATAATGAGTATAAGGTAGAGCTTATAAAAGAATTACCAGAAGATGAAATTATTTCAACTTATAAAACAGGAGAAGATTTTGCTGACCTGTGCCGTGGACCTCATATTGATAATACTGCAAAAATTGGTAACTGGGCTTACAAAATTGACAGAGTTAATGGTGCATATTGGAGAGGGGATGAAAAAAACAAAATGCTAACTAGAATTTATGTTTTTGCGTTCACTAACAAAAAAGATTTAAATGAGCATATCGAAAAACGTGCTGACGCGCTAAGGCGTGACCACAACAAGCTAGGTAGAGAACTAAAACTATTTATGACTGATGAAAACATTGGTCAAGGACTGCCTCTTTTAATGCCTAAGGGTGCTAAAATTATTAATCTATTAAAACGTTATATTGAAGATGAAGCTGAAAAAAGAGATTACCTTATTACAAGAACTCCTTTTATGGCTAAAAGTAATTTATATAAAATTAGCGGACACTGGGACCATTACAGAGATGGTATGTTTGTTTTAGGTGAAGAAGGTAGGGACAAAGAAGTTTTTGCACTTCGTCCTATGACTTGTCCTTTCCAATTTATGATTTATAAAAACGGACTAAAAAGTTATAAAGACTTACCACTTCGTTATTTAGAAAATAGTGTACTATTTAGAAACGAATCTAGTGGTGAAATGCACGGATTAATTCGTGTTCGTCAATTTGAACTTGCCGATGCTCACATTATTTGTACACCAGAACAAATAGAACAAGAATTCCATCATGCGCTAAGTTTTATTTACAATGCACTTGAAGTAATTGGTATGAGTAACGACGTTACTTTCAGGTTTAGCAAATGGGATAAAGACAATAATAAAGGAAAATACATCGATAAGCCAGAAGACTGGGAAGCTACTCAAATTATACTTAAAAATATTTTAGATAAACTAGGTCTAGACTACATTGAAGCGGACGGAGAGGCAGCATTCTACGGCCCTAAACTAGATATTCAAACTAAAAATGTTTACGGCAAGGAAGACACAATGCTTACTCTTCAAATTGACTTCGCTCTTGCGGAGCGTTTTAACATGAATTATATTGATGAGCACGGCGAAAAGAAACGCCCATATATTATTCACCAAAGCGTAATTGGTTGTTACGAGCGTACACTTGCACTTTTAATTGAAAAATATGCGGGGCATTTCCCGTTATGGTTTGCTCCAGAACAAGTAAGAGTTATGAGTGTTACAGATAAAGCTATTGACACAGTTTATGAAATTGAAAAAGAATTAAAAGAGTTTGGTATTAGAGTAAAAGCTGATTTTAGAAATGAAAAAATAGGTAAAAAAATTAGAGAAGCTCAAATGGATAAAGTTCCATATATGCTTATTATTGGCGAGAGTGAAATAAATAGCGGTAAGCTTGCAGTAAGAACAAGTAAAGGTGTTCAAACAGCTGATGTAATTAGAGCTGACTTCTACAAAGAGATTAAAGAAGAAATTGACAATAAGATTATTAACAAATAATAACAAAAAGGTGTTGACAATACAGCTTTTAAATGTTATATTAAATAAGTTCAAAGCAGAGGTACCTACTTCTCACCTAGTAAGAATTGACTTGCATGGTTAAAACATATTTAATTCTAGTACAATTTTTGTATTATGGTTATATGAGTGGGTATTTTGTGGAAAATATCCACTCTTTTTTTGAAAAAAATCATTTTGGGGGAAAGTAGTTATTAAAGAATTACAAATCAACAATCAAATTAGAGATAGAGAAGTTAGACTTGTAGGGAATAGTGCAGAACAACTTGGTATTGTTAGTTTAGCAGAAGCTAATAGACTGGCAGATGAGCAAAACTTAGACCTTGTTAAAATTAATCCCACTAGCAAGCCACCAGTTTGTAAACTTATGAACTATGGTAAGTACAAGTACGAACTATCTAAAAAACAACAAGAAGCTAGAAAAAGACAAAGAGAAAAAACGGTTGAACTAAAAGGCATGCGTTTAAGTCTTGGAATTGGTGAGCATGATATGGCTTTTAAAGCTAAAAATGTTAACAGTTTCCTAAAAGATGGCGACAAAGTTAAACTTTCAATCAGACTTCGTGGTAGGGAAAGAGCCTTTGCAAGCAAAGCTTTTGAAACTATGAACAAGTTCTTTGAATTAATAGCTGAAAATGGTGTTATTGAAAAAAGACCTATGCTTAATGGTTATATGGTTATTATGATTATCGCACCTAAGAAGTAATTAATTTGCACAATTACGGCGTTAACTGTGTCACTTTGCAAAACAGTCACTTATTATTATAAGCTCCTGCTTAGACAAAATAACACGAGCCTTGTACTTGCACAAATTACTAACTTCTTTAAAATAGTTTATTGAATTAATTAATAAATTATTGAATGAATAGAACTTTAATTTAGCATAAATTAAACAACTATTTAAGTGTAAAAACTTTACACTAATTATTTTACTGCAACAAAAGTTGAGTAAAATTTAAAAACAACAAACTGTAAGGAGAAAAATTATGCCAAAAATGAAAACGAATAAAGCGGCAGCAAAACGTTTTAAGAAAAGAAAAAATGACTTAAAAAGAGGCCAACAAGGTATGACTCATAGAACTGGTACTCTTATGACTAAAAAACAGAAGAACAAACTTAAAAAAGGTTCTACTGTAAACAAAAATCAAGAAAGAACAATCAAACGATTGATACAAAAGTAGGGGGACAAGTTAAATGAGAATTAAAAGAAGTAATAGTGCGCTTAAAAAACGTAGAAAAACATTAAAAGCAGCTAAAGGTTATTGGGGAGCAAGAAGCACTCAATACAGAGTAGCTAAACAAGCTGTTATGAAAAGTGGTCAATATGCCTACATTGGTAGAAGACTAAGAAAAAGAGATATGAGATCTTTATGGATTACAAGAATTAATGCTGGTGCTAGACTAAGTGAACTTAGCTACAGCAAATTTATGCACGGTCTAAAGCTTACAGAAATTGAACTTAACCGTAAAGTTTTAGCTGATCTTGCAGTAAACGATGCAGTTGCATTTGCAAACCTTGCAGAAACTGCTAAAAAAGCTTTAGTAAAAGACGCTAAATAATTTATTAATTAAAACTTTTTCTTACAGGAAAAGTTTTTTTATAGGAAGGAAAGAAAAGAATATGTCACAAACAATTACATCAACAAACAACGACTTAATTAAACTAGTACTTAGTTTACAACACAAGAAATTTCGTAAACTAGAAAACCTAGCTTTAATTGAAGGGTCTAAAATCATTAATGAGGCGATTAATTCGGGTCAGAACATTGTTAATCTTTTTATTGCAGATGATAAGCTAGAAAAGTATAAGGAATTAGTAAATAAAGTTGATGTTGAGGTTATAATATCTAGCACTAAAATTTTAAAACTAATTTCACCTACTAAGACGCCACAAGGCATTGTTGCAATTATAGAAGCTAAATATTTAAGCCCTATGGTTATTGCAGACGACTTTTTGGTGCTTGATCATATTCAAGACCCAGGAAATCTAGGAGCAATAATTAGAAGTGCAGTAGCAAGCGGATTTAAAAATGTGTTTATGATAAATTGCGTAGATATGTATAACGACAAGGTTTTAAGAGCTAGTATGGGAAACATTTTTAAAAGTAACAATTTCAGTGTTAATTTTGAAAAACTATCAGAGCTTTTAAAAGTTAAAGAAGACTATGAACTATTACTTGCTGATCTTTCGGGTGATAATATTTTTGAAATTGATTTGCCAAAAAATAAAACAATTGGTATCATTATAGGGAACGAAGGAAGCGGCGTAAGTGATGAGGTTAGAGGACTGTCTACAAAAACAGTTAACATACCTATGCAAAACGACGTTGAGAGTTTGAATGCAGCAGTGAGTGCTAGCATAATAATGTATAATATCAAAAACTAGGAGAAAATTACTATGTCAGGACATAATAAATGGTCAAGTATTAAACACAAAAAAGGCGCAAATGACGCTAAACGTGGAAAACTTTTTACAAAACTAGGTAAAGTTATTGCCGTTGCAGTAAAACAAGGTGGAATAGATGTAGACACTAATCCAGCTCTTGCAAACGCAATTGCTAAAGCTAGAACCAACAATATGCCTAGTGATAATATTAATAGAATTATAAAAAAATCTAGTGGCGACACTGATGGTGCTAACTATGAGGACATTACATATGAAGGTTATGGCAGTGGTGGAAGTGCTGTTATTGTTGAATGTTTAACAGACAACAAAAACCGTACAGCAGGAGACATTAGACACTTATTTGATAAATTTGGTGGAAGTCTTGGTACTCCAAATTCTGTAAGCTTTATGTTTAACAGAAAAGGCATACTTAATATTGCCAAAAAAGAAGGACTAACAGAAGACCAACTATTTGAATGGATTTTAGAAGCTGAAGCTGAGGATATGGTAACGAGTGAAGAAGGGTTTGAGGTTATTACAGCCCCAAATGATTTTATAAAAGTTAAAAATTACCTAGAGGCTAAAGGCATTGAATTTGCAAGTGCAGAAATTGATTATATACCAGGAAGTAATGTAGTTCTGCCTGAGAATAAATTAGCAAGTTTTAATAAGATGATAGACCAAATGGAAGATAATGACGACGTGCAGAACGTCTATCACAACGTAGAAAACTTATAATTTAGTTAATTTCGGCGTTAACTGTCAGGCTTTACTAAACAGTCACGTACGTTTGTACGCTCCTGCTTAGACAAAACCTGCCGAGCCTTGAAATTAATCAAAATTCTAAATTTTCCTAGTGCATTAAATTAAAAACTTAAATATGGTGCGTTTATTAATCAAAATCCTAAGTTTTCTTAGTATATTGGAATTGGATATTTAAAAGAAGATTTTTATCTTCTTTTTTTATGGTAATTTATTTTTTAAATTTGTAGTTTTGATTTGACAGCTTTTAAAATTTGATGTACAATTGGTTTATAGAACATATATTCTAATTAAAAAGGAAAATATTTTGATTATTTTAGGAATTGATCCCGGCCTTGCCACTGTTGGCTTTGGCATTGTTGAAAAGACAGGGAAAACACTTAAGGCTATTGATTATGGTGTTATTAAAACTCCAGCAAATGAGGGTTTACCTGTTAGGCTTGCTATGATTTACGATGCTATTGAGCATTTAATTAATAAACACAAACCCGATGCAGTTGCAGTTGAGGAGCTTTTCTTTAACAAAAATGTATCAAGTGCAATAAATGTAGCACAAGCAAGAGGAGCGAGTGTGCTTGCTGCTGTTAGAGGTTGTGGCAAAATATATGAGTATACTCCGCTTCAAATAAAACAAGCCGTAACAGGTTATGGCAGAGCGGAAAAATCTCAAGTACAATTTATGGTAAAAACTATGCTTTCACTTAAAATAATCCCAAAACCAGTAGATGCAGCTGATGCACTAGCAACAGCGCTTACTCATCTTCAAACAAATCAAACATTATATAAAACAAATATGTAGGAGAAAATTATGTATTCATTTATTAAAGGTGCAATAGTTGAAAAAAATGAAAATCTTTTAATAGTAGAAAATAACGGAATGGGGTTTGAACTTGTTGTCTCTAACAATACTATGGATTCGGTTGGACCAATTGGTCAGCAAGTAAAAATTCATACTTATCATCATGTAAGGGAAGACCAAGACGTTTTGTTTGGTTTTGATAGGCGTGAAGAAAAGACTATGTTTTTAAAGCTAAACAAAGTAAATGGTGTTGGTCCTAAAATGGCAATTACCATTTTGTCTGGCATCAATATTGCAGACCTAGCAACTAGCATTATCACAGGTGATATTTCACTCCTTAATAAAGTTAAGGGCGTTGGTAAAAAGACGGCTGAGCGTATTATTTTAGAGCTTAAAGGCAGTGTAGAAGGGTTTGATAACCTTGATATTGGCTCAGGTCTAGGCGGGGCACTTATGGGAAGCAGAGCCATCAACGATGCCTGCTTTGCACTTAGTGCACTTGGTATTAATAAAGCAGAAGCCCTAAGGCTTGTAAGAAAAGTTTCAGAGCCAGAAGACACAGCAGAAATGTTAATAGAAAAAGCATTAAAAAGTTTTAGTAGGTAGATAATATGGATTTTGAAGAAAATAGAATTATAACAAGTACTCGTCAAGAAGAAGATTTAGAAGTTGAAAATAAACTTAGACCCATAACAATGGATGAGTACGTTGGTCAAAATAAAATAAAAAACAGTTTAAATATTTATATTCAGGCTGCAAAGAAACGCGGGGAAGCACTTGACCATGTGCTTTTGTATGGACCTCCTGGTCTTGGTAAAACCACACTGAGCCACATTATTGCAAGTGAACTTGGAGCACAAATTAAAATAACAAGCGGGCCAGCTATTGAAAGTGCTGCAGACCTTGCTGCTATTTTAACCAATATGGGTACAAATGAAGTTTTATTTATTGATGAAATTCACAGATTGAATAGGGCAGTTGAAGAAATTTTATATCCTGCTATGGAAGACTATGCGCTTGACTTTATTGTAGGTAAAGGACCCTCAGCACGCAGTATGAGGCTTAAAATTCAACCCTTTACATTGATTGGTGCAACCACAAAAGCAGGAAGACTGACCAGCCCACTTCGTGACAGATTTGGTGTTATGGGAAGGCTTGAGAATTATATTACTGAAGATCTTAAAAAAATAGTTATTAGGTCGGCTAGAATTTTGGGTGTTAAAATTGATGATGAAGCAAGTCTTGAAATTGCGCTTCGTAGTCGTGGCACACCAAGAATTACAAATAGAATTTTAAAAAGAGTTAGAGATTATGCCGAAGTTAAAGGCGAGGGCATAATTACAAAAGATATGGCAGACAAAGCACTTACTATGATGGAAATAGATAAATTAGGGCTAGACTTTGTTGACAGAAGAATTTTAAATGCTATAATAGATAAGTTCGATGGTGGACCAGTTGGAGTTGATACTCTAGCCGCGTCAACTGGTGAAGAGAGCGTTACAATTGAAGATGTTTATGAACCATTTTT
>LGOV01002370.1_pt1 | contig 95899 bp, 83 predicted proteins | sample 469881 | NCBI WGS metagenome assembly LGOV01 (sample SAMN03857199, study PRJNA290197) | marine sediment metagenome | biome: marine cold seep biome; feature: cold seep; material: marine sediment; isolation source: sample #5579, elevator 3A push core 41 containing 12 cm of sediment... ...
TGCCTACAGTTTGACATTAACGCTAACCTTGCAGCAGCATTTTCAGGAGAATCACAGGCGAGAAATAAGTATACCTATTTTGCATCAGTTGCAAAAAAAGAAGGGTACGAACAAATTGCTGAAGTTTTTTTAAAGACAGCAGAAAATGAAAAAGAACATGCGAAGTTGTGGTTTAAGGAACTCGGCGAAATTGGAACGACGGAAGATAATCTTCGTCATGCAGCTGAAGGAGAAAACTACGAATGGACCGATATGTATGAAACTTTTGCTAAAGATGCCGAAGCAGAAGGATTTAAAGAAATTGCTGCTAAATTTAGAGGCGTAGGAAAAATTGAAAGTGCTCATGAAAAAAGATATAAAGAGTTATTGAACAATGTACAAATGCAAAGTGTTTTTGAAAAAGGTGAAGAAACCATGTGGGAATGTCGTAATTGTGGACATCTTGTAATGGGTAAAAAAGCACCTGCAGTATGTCCAGTATGCATGCATCCTCAAAGTTATTTTGAAGTAAGAAAAGAAAACTACTAAAATAATTTTATAAGATATAAAGAGCCAAGAATCAGATTTGATTCTTGGCTCTTTTTTGTATAGAATCAAAACAATTTTGTATAAAATCATATGATTGTTTTTAAAAAATAGAATCATATAAAGTAGGGTGATAAGTAAAGACTAAAATAGTATTGGTAAAACGAATGTTTATCGGTGCTAAAATTTAATTTCTTAAAAGTGTATGATTTTTAGTGTGGAGATATTAAATCAGAGTGATTTTAGAAGTTGAATGTAATAGTGAGCATAAGCTGGAAGAAATTTGCCTTTGCGATAGACGGCCATTAATTGGACTTGTGTTGGTGGTATGCCAATACAATAATACGATATTGCTAATGATTTTTGCATTTTCAAGACATATGTTTCTGGTGCAAAAGCAACACCGATACCAGAAGCGGCAAGAGATATGGCAACGTCGGTACTATGAGTTTGCAAGAGAATCGTTGGTGTTATGTGATAGGTTTCAAATAATTCCAAAGCTTTTCGTCCAGAATTTTGCTCGGGGACATGTAAAATAAATGATTCGTTTTCACAGTTTTTGAGATTAATATAAGGATAGGGTGTGGACGAATGAGTGATCGCGTGTTTTTCTAGGGGATGTCCCTTACTGCAGACCAAAACAAAAGGCTCAAGTCGAAGAGGAACGTATTCTAAATCAGGTGATATTTTTTCGGGATTATAGACGGCAAAATCAATATCATCGGTCAGAAGAAGTTGATGGGAAATGGTATGGGTTTCTTCTTGAAGCTTGAGTTCGACGTTAGGATATTTGGCATGAAATTGTGGGAAAGTTTCGGGAATCATACACGAACTACGCATTAAAGGGAGGGCAATCGTAAGCTTCCCTTTTTTTTCGTTTTTCAACTCATGGTATTCGTTTTCCCATTCATTGCCAAGATGTAGAATCCGAATTGCATAGTCTAAATAACGTTTTCCATTATAAGTAGGAATATATTCATTGGCAGAATGTAAAAAAAGGGGAAATCCAAGACGACGTTCGACATTTTGTAAACAACGACTTAGCGATGGCTGCGAAATATAAAGTTCACGGGCTGCTTTAGTGATATTTTTATGTTTGTAAATACTCACTAAATATTTGGCTTCTCTAAAATCCATAAATAAAACCTCCGATATAGCCTAAAGGTATAATAAAGATACTATATATGCATTAGACTTATGATTGATATGATTATATAATAAAATAATGTAAAATTCAATCACAACAAAGAATAACAAAAGGAGAGAATATGAACAATTGGATTGAGAAGCAATTTCGTTTAAAAGAAAATCATACCAATGTAAAAACAGAACTAATAGCTGGTTTTGCAACATTTGTTACAATGGCATATGTATTAGCAACGATACCAAATATTTTAGGAGGCGCAGGATTTAATAAGAGTAGCATTCTAATAGTAATGATCGTGTTGATTATGATTTCAACCATTGCGATGGCACTTTATACCAATCGCCCATTTGCCTTAGCACCTGGCCTTGGTAGTGTAAGTATTGTTGCTGGAATGGCTGCAAATGAAGGGATTCCGATTGATATCGTAGCCGGTATTATATTTTTAAGTGGTGTTTTATTTATTTTAGTTTCTTTTTTAGGCTTACGAGAAGCGGTAGTCCGCGTGATTCCAAAAAGTTTAAAATTTGCGATTAGTGCCGGGATTGGATTATTTATTGCATTGATTGGGGCAAAAACGTGTGGCTTAGTGGTTGCAAATGAAGCGAGACGGGCCTTGGGATTTGGAGATTTGACCTCACCAAAAGTAATTTTGGCAGTCATTGGTTTTGTTATTATTTTAATTTTAAAGACAAAGAAAGTTCCTGGATATATTATTTTATCAATATTGTTTACCACAATCATCGGAATTCCTATGGGTATTACAACGATCCCAACGACATTTTTTGCTTTACCAGGAGGCGTGGGAGATTCACTTATAAATATTGATATTATCGGAGCATTAAAATTTGCATATATACCGTTTTTGATTGCTCTTTTTGTTCCTGATTTTTTCTCAACCTTTGGTACGGTTATCGGCGTTGGAGGAAAAGCAGGATATTTAGATGAAGAAGGAAATCTTCCTGGAATTGATAAATGTTTTAAAGTTGATGCAATTGCGACAGCTGTAGGGGGATTATTTTGTATTCCCTGTATGACAACCTATTTAGAATCATCTGTTGGGGTAGAATCAGGTGGTCGAACAGGATTAACGACGATTACAACAAGCATATTATTTGGATTGACTTTATTTATGGCTCCAATTGCTCTTATGATTCCAAGTGCAGCAACAGCACCTGCGCTAATTTATATTGGAATCGGAATGTTAGGTGCGATGAAAAATATCGATTATAGTGATGAAACAGAATATTTTCCCGCGTTTCTTTGTGTAGTATTTACCATCTTTGCAAATAACATTGCAAATGGTATTTGTATTGCGCTACCAACGTACTTGTTATTGAAATTAGTATCAGGAAAAAGAAAAGAAATTTCACCCGTTTTATATGTGTTAGTTGCGGTTTGTGTACTTTATTTTTATAGTATATTAGGATAAAAAGAGGGGATAAATTGAAAGAAGAAGTTGATCTACTCATTCAAAATGTAGCGGTATATAATAGTTATTTTAAAAAGTTTCAGCTTGCTAATGTGAGCGTTTTAAACAAAAAAATATATTATATTGACCGCAAACAAAAGGAAGATTTTTCGGCAAAAGAAGTTGTTGATGGAACCGGAAAGTATATGATTCCAGGATTAATTGATATTCATATGCATATTGAAAGTTCCATGATGGTGCCAAAAATATTTTGTGATTATGTGTCATCATGCGGGGTTACAACTATTGTATCAGAGCCTCATGAGATGGCAAATGTTAATGGCATCAGAGGTATCCTAGATATGATTGATGCCGGAGCAACAGGGCCAATTGATATCTTCTATGGTATTCCTAGTTGTGTTCCGTCGACAAATGCATCTTTAGAAACAACGGGTGGAACGATTGATTGTTATGATATGACCTTATTAATGGAAAATGAACGGATCATTTGCGTTGGAGAAGTGATGAATTATCATGAAATTATCAAAGAAAATAATCTTGAGATTGGAAAATTCTTAAAACATATTCAAGAAAATGAAACGAATATTGTGATTGAAGGACATTGTCCTGCATTGCTAGATTTGGATTTGGCAAAATTTTTATATCAGGGGATTAATGGGGATCATACCGAACATAATTTAGAAGAATTAAAACAACGTTTTGAAAATGGGATGTTTGTAGAAATTCAAGAAAAAATGTTATCTCAAGAAGTATTAGATTTTATTAAAAAAAATAACCTCTATGAATATTTTGGCTTTGTAACAGATGATGTCATGGCTGATACATTATATGAAGAGGGGCAACTGGATGCAATCGTGAGAAAAGCGATTGTACTTGGAATGAAACCAGAACAAGCAATTTATAATGCGACGTTTACCAATGCGAGAAGAATGAATCTGCTAGATCGTGGGGTCTTGGCACCTGGTAAAAAAGCCGATTTTGTTTTAGTCGATGATCCGAGTGGTTTACAGGTTTTAGAAACCTATAAAGAGGGCGTTTGCATTTATAAAAAAGAAAACAGAGATAAGTTTGATAAAAAAATAGTAACCGAAAAAGGCTTTTCAGAAAATTATTATCAAAGCATTAAACTTAATCCACTTGATTTAGATGCCTTTTGTGTTTTAAAAGAGACACAACACGATGAGGTGACAGTACGCGCAATAGAAGTATGTGATGGTACGACCAAAACAAAAGAAAAGCAGATCAAAATGAAGGTAAAAAATGGCGCTTTGCAATGGCAAGATAGTCAATGCCGATTAGCGATGGTGATTGAACGCTATGGAAAAATAGGTTCAATTGGATACGGATTGGTATGTGGCGATATTATAAAAGAAGGTGCTGTTGCAACTTCCTATGCGCACGATAGTCATAATATCTTAGTGGTTGGTAAAACTGCATTAGCAATGCAATGTGCAGTTAATGAAGTTATTCACTTACAAGGTGGTATTGTAACGGTAGGTCATGAAAAAGTGACCGCTTCGTTGCCTCTTCCTGTGGGAGGAATTTTATCAGAAGAACCAATTAAAGCAATCAGTCATAACTTAAAGCATGTAAGAGAAGAATTAATTGCCCAAGGCTATTGCCATTATAATCCCATTATGTCACTATGTACTCTAACCCTTCCTGTTAGTCCCGCATTAAAATTGACTGACAAAGGTCTAATTAATGTAAAAGATGGAAAAGTTGTTTCATTATGGGTAGAGTAACCTGTGAAAAAGAAATAAAGAGAAATCAAATACCGTTTGCTTAAAAGAAGGCGGTATTTTTTACGTGACAAGTAGAATGCCTAAGGGTTTTTAAGTATAATAATTGAAAAAATAAAAATTTAGGATATAATTAAAAATAAAGTTTTTGAGTAATGTGATTGGAAAATGTGTACAATAAATATATAGAATTAGTATAAATGAAAAATAATAGTAAGGTTTTATGAAATTTAGGAGGAAAAGATGACATATTCACCAAATTTAGGAAGTAATTTTAACGATACCTTTAATCGAAGTAAAAAAATTTCACCCCAATCAGGAATGTGTTCGCTCTGTGCTGAATCCTGTAATGGAACCTGTGAAATTGCATTAGCAGCTGTTCTTGGAATGCAAACCGTATATCCAACAACCACTGGAGCAAATCAGATTGCATCCGAAAAAGATTATCCGATTGATTATTCACATTTTAATATTAATGGTCGGGTATTTGGAGCACAAGGTGTCAAAGCAAATAGTGATGAAGCCACCATATTTAATGTAAATACTGAGGTTGAATATGGTTTTGAAAATAAAGTTAAAATGACAATGCCAGTGATATTGCCTGCACTTATAAAAATGAACTGGAGAGATTATTTTGGTGGGGCAGCAATGGCTGGGGTAACCTGTATGATCGGGGAAGATGCAAGAGCAAAGGATCCAAATATTAAAATTGAAAATGGTAAGATCATTGATTTTCCATTCTTAGGTGAGATTCTTGAGAGCTTTAATACCTATTATCGTGGGTATGGGCAGATTGTTTTGCAATGTAATACTGATGATGACATGATGGGTGTCCCAGATATTGGAATTTTAAAATATGGTGCAAAAGCGATTGAGTTTAAATTTGGGCAAGGCGCAAAAGGAACGCAACCTGTTAACCGGCTTAGGGGAATAAAACAAGCCTTAGAACTTAAAAAGAAAGGATCTAAAGTTTATCCAGATCCTGAAGATCCGGAAATGATAAATGCGCAGCAAGAGGGCGTCTGTCCTAATTTCTATACTTTTGGTCGTTTTCCATTTTGGAAAAAAAAGTATCTTTATCGACGAATTGAAGCATTTAAAAATATGGGGTGTGAAAACTTTTATTTTAAGATGGCAGGTTATGATTTAGACGATATGGAAAAGGTGCTTCAATTAGCCTCAGAACTAAAAATTGATATGATAACCTTTGATGGTGCTGGTGGAGGTTCTGGATATAGTCCATGTAAGATGATGAATGAATGGGCATATCCAACGGTATGCATGGAAGAAGCCGTTTTAAAAATAGCGAAGCAAATGGAAGAAGAGGGGTGCTATTTGCCAGCAATTGTAATTACTGGTGGGTTTGCATCGGAAGATACGGTATTTAAAGCGATGAGTTATGGTGATAAAAAGGTAACGGCTATTGGACTTTGTCGGGCGTCGATGTCTGCAGCGATGACTGGAAAAAGCATTGGTGATCAAATTAAAGCAGGAAATGTTCCCGATAATTTAAAGAAATATGGTGAGACCGTTGAAGAAATATTTGGAGACTTAGCGGATTTAAGATCAATTTATGGAAAAGAAGCAAACACATTTTCAACGGGAGCAATTGGCGTTTTTTCATATTTGCAAAAGATTAATTTCGGTGTGAAACATTTTGCAGCGTTAAATAGAAAATTTAATTTATCTTATTTAAATCAAACGGACTTAATTCCCTTAACACGTGATGCGAAAGATTTAATCAGTGGAAAGTGGTTTGAATAAAAGACATGCATATAAATATAAAAAAGTCAAATAAAATGCTGGCTTTTCGGAATAAATAATCAGAAAATTTATTTGACTAAAGTGATTCATGAGTATATACTAATATTCAATTGAATAAAATGAATACAAATTTTGTGTGTACATAGTGTACATGCAGGAAACTAGGTGAGAAACCTATACAGGAACGCTGCTGTGATAACGGAGCTGTTTTTCGAGAATACTACAAATTATTGTATTGTTCAACCGCTGAAACATTTCAGGAAGGTGAAAAACAAGTGATGATGTTTAGTCAGAATACATTTGTATTATTTATTGTTGTGATATCTTCGAACTCAAGATAAACAACTTGTTTTGTTATACACGTTTATAATCTGAAAATTATAGGGTGTTATATTATTCTTATTTATGGAAAAAATCCGTATTGAGCTTATTTGAGTTCAATACGGATTTTTTTAATTTCAAAAAAAAGGGAGAAAAAGAGATGAAAAAACAGATTAAGAAGAAAATGGTATTAGTGTTGTGTGTATTTGGATTAATAGGTGTGTTATCAGGATGTGCAGGGCAACAATCTAAAGGGGAAAAAGATAATTCAGAGGCAGAATTTGTAAAAGAAGGGGATATTTATACATATACAGATACCCAAAATAGCCCATTTGAGGATTCAGGATTAAAAATTAATGTAAAACAAGGTGATGATGGTTATGTTAAGTTTATTAAGACGGATCTTGATGGAAAAGAAACGGTCGAATATTATAATTTTGATAATGAAACAAAAACTATGTTTAAACATTACTATGTGGGTGCAATGGGAACGTCGTTTGATTATACGTATGATTTAGAAAAAAATGAACTTGTAAAAGTTGAAGATGGAAACAAGGATGATGTGACTCAAAAAACAAAAGACTCGGGTCGATGGGATAAGTCAGCTAAAACGGTTGATAGTGATGCAAAAGATCTCCAAGAATATTTTAATACAAATTATGGGATGGTTGTTTTAGATGCGTGTACATCAGAAAAATTTGGAAAATAAATGGAATAAAAAACGAGTGTGAGTCTAGAGACTAGAGTTATGGTTGTTTTTTTAAATTAATACTGAAGGTGGATAACATAATATGAAAAGATGTATCGCAATTTTAATGGTCGTTGTCTTATTGTTTTGCGTAATCGGTTGTACTAATTCTGATAAAAGTAATACAAACCAGACGAATACTGACCAAAAAAAATCGTCAATAGAAGTAACGGGAGATCAGTATCCTTTAACAATTACAGATTATTTTAACAAAGAAATTATTTTAGAAACTGCACCAAAAAAAGTTGCCGTTTTATCAGGGTCTCATATTAATATTTGGTATGATCTTGGTGGAAAATCCATTTGCACATCAAATATATCTGATAATTTAAAAATTCTTTCGAAATATGAAGATGAAATAAAAGGGTTGCCATCGGTTGGAGAAGTATACCAGGTTAATCTTGAATCGATTGTAAAACTACAGCCTGATTTAATTATTGCTCAGGTAGGGTGTCAAAATATTGCAGCCGAAGAACTTTCTGAAATGGGTTTTCCTGTCATCAGTGTTCAATTAAAAAATTATCAAGATGTAAAGAATACGTATGCAGCTTTTGGTAAAATCTTACAAAAGGACGATCTTGCAAATGAAAAAATAGCAACAATGGAAAATGATCGAGAAAACCTGATTGCTAAAAAGCCAAAAGAAGAAAAAACAGTTGTTGTTTTATATTTAACTTCTAAATCCTTAGCAGTTAAACTTGATAATAGTATTGCTGGAGATGTCTGTAAAAGCCTTGGATTAAAAAATATTGCGTCAAATTTACCAGCGGATACAATCGGTTCTGAAAGTACCCCATTGGATATTGAATATATTATTCAGCAAAATCCCGATTATGTATTGGTAGCAAGCATGATCGCTAATAATGATGCTGCAATAGAAACCATGACAAAACAATTTAATGAAAATCCAGCATGGAAAAGTGTGAAAGCAATTCAAGAAGGTCAAGTAGGTTATCTTCCACAAGAGTATTTTTTATATAATGCTGGTCCATATTATTGTGAAGCAATTGAGTATGTCGGACGATTAATTTATCCTGAAATATACGGAGAGGTTGATAACTGGTATGGAAAATAAGATTGTCTTTCGAGATAAACCATTTTATAAGGTGTTTATTCTCATTACATTGGCAATAATGTGCAGTGTACTTTTTATTGTTGGTAATGTAAAAGGAACAATACCAGTAAGTATTTCCCAAATTTTTGAAATATTATGGAGTCATGATACATCAGCAGATAGTATGATTATTTGGAATATTCGCTTGCCACGGATGATTTTAGCGGCTTTAGTCGGCATTAATTTGGCGTTATCGGGTGCGATTTTACAAGGGGTTATGAATAACCCCTTGGCTGATCCTAGTATTATTGGAATTAGTAGTGGTGCAGGGTTATTTGGAATTTTTATTCTTGTGATTTTTCCTGAATATCAAGCTTTTGTACCGTTAGCTGCTTTTGCTGGGGCAATGCTTGCAGCGACGATGATCTATTTATTATCATGGAAAGATGGGATTCAACCAACACGGGTAATCCTTGCTGGGGTTGCTGTTTCAGCATTGTTTGGTGCCGGAATTTCAGGGACACTTGTTTTTTTTAGTGACCGGGTTCATGGGGCGTTAACATTCATGAATGGTAGTCTTTCGTCGAGAAGTTGGCCAGAGGTTCAAACAATACTACCTTATACCATTATTGGTTTAGTATTAGCAATATTATTTTCAAAAAGGTTAAATATTTTAATTTTAGGCGATGATATTGCTAGGGGCTTAGGGTTGAATGTTGAAAGAACACGGCTTGAATTAACCGCTTTAGCAGCGTTACTAGCGGCGAGTGCGGTGAGTGTTGTTGGTTTACTTGGGTTTGTTGGATTAATCGTTCCTCATAGTATACGATTAATAATGGGAAATGATTACAAATTCTTGATTCCAGGATCAGCTTTATTAGGGGCGGCACTGGTTATGGGAAGTGATACCTTTGCACGAACAATTTTTAGTCCAACAGAAATTCCTGTAGGGATTGTAATGGCGGTATTAGGGGTACCTTTTTTCCTTTTCTTATTAAGGAGATAAAAATGAAAGAGAATATATTAAAAGCTCAACATTTATCAGTAAGTTATAAGGATCATTGTGTTTTAGAAGATATTAGTTTTGAGATTGAAAAAGGTAAAATATATTCAATTATTGGACCAAACGGATGCGGTAAAACAACCTTAATGAAAACAATTAGTCGAAATATCAAGCCAAAAGTAGGGAAAGTTTTACTCAATGATCAAAATATATTTAAGACAAACACAAAAATAGTATCTCAAAAAATGGCGGTGCTATCGCAAAATAATAATAGTATTGCTGATGTTACGGTTAAAAATTTAGTGCATTATGGGCGTTATTCTCATCAAAAATGGTGGGAAAGTACAAATGACGGGGATAAAGAAATTATTGAGTGGGCATTAGATAAAACAGGATTGACAGCGTATGCCAATAGAAAAGTAAACACATTATCAGGGGGAGAACGTCAACGTGCATGGATTGCAATGGCGATTGCACAAAAGCCTGAAATCCTTTTATTAGATGAGCCAACGACCTATCTTGATATTTGTCATCAACTTGAAATCATGACTTTAATCAAACGATTAAATCAAGAAGAAAATATTACCATTGTAATGGTACTGCATGATATTAATCATGCCGCACGTTATTCTGACAAGTTGATTGTGATTCATGATCGAAAAATAGTTCAAATTGGTGATCCGTGGGAAGTATTAGAGAGTAATGTCTTACATGATGTTTTTAGAGTCGAGGCTGAAATCACAAAAGATCAAGAAATCAATAAACCAATATTTTATGCAAAAAGGGTGGTTAATGAATGAAAATTGTATTTATTACTGTATCATCGCCTTCAATTAAGGCGTTAATTGAAGCAGAAAAAATGATTAATAAAAGATATCCAGGGGCACTCAATCTTAGTTTATATTATGCAGTGACAGAATATAGCGACGATAAACAAAAAAATATGGTTCAGGATATTGAACAGGGGGACTTAATATTTGTTGATTTAATGGGATCTCCCCCAAGTTCAGTTAAGGCTGTTTATGAAGGATTGAATAAGTGTCATGGCAATGTAATTCCATATGGCAATTCAGCAAGAGATTATTTACGTTTAGGTAAATTTTCTGGATCAGAAATGAAATCGGAGAAGGATGTTAAACCCAATATGGAAGCGATGAAAAAAATGAAAAACATGGCTGAGACAATGGGAAAGATGATGCCTGAAAAAATGCATGATATGCAAAACTATTTATTGATGATTAAGTATTTTAAGATTGCAAATAATAATAATATTTATAATATGTTACTACTGATATTAAGAGAATATAGTGACTATAAAAATATTAAAAAGCCTGAACCTCCTTATGAAGTTGATAAAATTGCACTTTATGAACCAAAGCATATGAAACAATATGTTGAGTATGAAACCTATGCAAAAGCAGTTCATTTTGACGAGTCTCGTCCGACAATTGCAGTGATCTTTTCAGCTAATACGTATCCTACGGATACGTCTCAATGTATTTATGAGATACAATCGCAATTGAATGAATTTGCAAATGTTCTTCCAATTGGTGTTTCCGGAACGTTTTCTGAAAATGAAGAAATGTTTAAAAAATATATTATAAAAACCCCAATCGATTTAATCATTAATGTGATGCCCTTTCGATTAGGTGCAGGACCAATGGGTGGGGATTATCAAGCAGGGATTGAATTGCTTAAAGTGGCAAATGTTCCTTATTTTCATCCGTTTTTTTTGACCCGAAAAACCCAAGAAGATTGGAAAAACTCGATTCAAGGATGTGGACCATCGGAAGTATTGATTTCTGTAATGCTACCAGAATTGGATGGAGCAATTCAAACATTCCCAATTGGAGCAATGAATCAGAATGAATATCACAAAGATTATGATATTGTAACGGATGAACTCATTGGGATTGATGATCGGATTAAAAAACTGGTTGGATCGGTAAAGAAACATGTTGTTTTAAGACGAAAACCAAATTGTGAAAAACGAATTGCAATCATTTGTTATAATTATCCTCCTGGTGAAGGAAATTTATTTGGTGGTGCATTTTTAGATACATTTGCATCAGTGGAAGCTATTCTAAAAACTTTAGATCAAGAAAATTATGGGGTTAATCCTCTGAGTAAAGCCGAGCTTATGGGCATTTTTACAGCTGGAAAAGCAGTAAATTCTGGAAAATATGATTGTAATTGGGAGGATATGATTGAATTTTCAGCTAAAAAATATACAGAAGAAAAAGATGTGACAGCGGAGTGGGGAAAATCTCCAGGTAATGTGATGACGAATGATAACAGTTTTCTAATTCCAGGAACAATTCAAAAAAATGTTTTTATTGGTTTGCAACCAACTCGTGGCATTCATGAAAATAGTGAGAAAGCTTATCATGATAAGTCCATTCCGCCCCATCACCAATACATTGCTTTTTATCAATGGCTACGGGATGAATTTAAGGCGGATGCCATTATTCACGTTGGAACCCACGGTACCATAGAATTTTTAAAAGGAAAAGAATGTGGGATGAGCGAAGCGTGTTATCCAGATAAATTAATTTCAGATATTCCTCATAGTTATATTTATTATTGTGGTAATCCCGCAGAGGCTATTATTGCTAAGCGCCGTTCTCATGCGAATATAGTAAGTTACCAACCACCTGTTTTTGAAGAGGGTGAATTATATGGTGATTATCTTGGGTTATCAACAGTAATCGATGATTATCATCAATCTCTTGCATTATCACCTCAGAGTAGTCAAGAGATACTAGAAAATATTTATAAAAAAGCAGATGAATTAAATCTTCCCAGAGAAATTGATTTATTAGAGAGTGAACTCTATCGTATGAATATGAGTCTCATTCCAAAGGGGCTTCATATTTTTGGAACGGGTTACACCAAAGAAGAAGGGAAAAGTTATGCAAAAGGTTTAATTCGTTATAATCGAAATGGGATTACGGCATTAGGTGAGCTTATTGCAGAAGCAAAGAAGCTTGATTTAAATGATTTAGAAAACGTGAAAAAATGTCATAGTATGGCTAAAGATGTCTTCGATTTTTATGTGAAACATACTATTCTACCCCCAGTAGCATATATTCATAAAAATAATAAGAGAGCGTTTATTAAAACGCTTGAATATGCAAAGAAATTGTCAAATGATGTGTGTGAAAATCATGAAATGGAAGGATTGCTTAAGACTTTATCGGGTCAATATAATATTGCAAAGTTGGCGGGTGATATTTACAGAAATCCTGAAGTTTTACCTTGCGGAGGAAATTTATTTCAGTTTGATCCACGGCTTGTTCCTTCTGAAACGGCTTTTCAACGGGGGGGGCGAATTTGTAATAATACATTAGAAGCTTATCAAAAAGATCATCATACTTATCCAGAATCAACGGCAGTGATTTTATGGGGCTTAGAAACATCTAGAACCCAAGGGGAAACTTTTGCGCAAATTTTAGCTTATTTAGGAGTGCAAATGAGTCATCAATCAAATTCATGGGAAATGAAATTTGATATTATTCCAATAGAGAAACTTAAGCGACCAAGAATTGATATTACGATTAATATTTGTGGCTTTTTTAGAGATATGTTTCCCAATTTAATTGAAAGTTTAGATGATTTATTGATGGAATTGTATCAACTGGATGAAACAGATGAAGACAATTATTTTAAAAAGCATAGCAAGATTAATTTAGAAAAACTATTGAATCAGGGGTATGCTTTAAAAGAAGCAAAGGAATTAGCGGTTTCTCGAATATTTGGTCCAAGAGAAGGTGAATATGGGACAGGAATTACGAGTATTATTGAAACAAAAAATTGGGAAACAGAATCACAAATTGGACAATCATTCACGGACAGTTTAAAGCATGTCTACAATCGTAGGTTACACGGAAAAAGTATTGATGGGCTATATGAACAAAATTTAAAATGTGTTGATATTGTTTCTCAATTAAGAAGTAACCATGAGTATGAAATTACGGATTTAGATCATTATTATGAATTTTTTGGGGGACTTGCAAAATCGGTTGAACTTGCCAAAGGTAAAAAAGCAGAAATGTATATTACTGATACAACCGGTGAAAAAGTTCAAACGGAAACCGTTGATAAATCCATTGAACGTGGGATTCGTACACGGGTTCTTAATCCAAAATGGATTGATGGAATGTTGAATCACTCGTATCATGGGGCACAAAAAATTGCAGAACGGTTTGAAAATGTAATGGGATTAGCAGCGACGACCAATAGCGTGGATGAATGGATTTATGATGATTTGCATAAAAGCTATGTTGAAGATGAAGCATTACGTAATCGTATGATTGAAAATAACCCCCATGCTTATATGACTATTTTAGAACAAATGATGGAGTATCATTCGCGTGGATATTGGAATGCAACCCAAGAACAATTAGATCAAATTAAAGAAGTTTATTTAGAGATCGAGGACAAAATAGAAGAAACAATTTAAAGAGGTGTGTGATTTGACAAAAAACAATGAAAAGAAATTATTTCCTTTTTCTGCGATTATTGGGCAGGAGGATATGAAAAAAGCACTTTTGCTAAATGTGATCAATCCGAAAATTGGTGGCGTTCTTATTCGGGGTGAAAAAGGAACGGCAAAATCAACAGCGGTAAGAGCTTTAGCAGAAGTACTGCCAGAACGAGAACAAATTAAAAATTGTAAGTTCTCCTGTGATCCGAAAAATAGTAATCTGTGGTGCGATGACTGCAAAGAAAATAAAAATAAAGGGATTGTTCAATCAAAAATGAGGGTAATTAATTTACCCGTGAGTGCGACTGAAGATCGGGTCGTAGGAACATTAGATATTGAATATGCCTTAAAACATGGTGAGAAAAAATTTGAACCAGGAATTCTGGCGATGGCTAATCGCAATATTTTATATGTTGATGAAATTAATTTATTGGATGATCATGTTGTTGATGTTCTCCTAGATGCGGCGGCTATGGGGGTTAATTCCATTGAACGAGAAGGAGTTTCTTATTCCCATCCATCAAACTTTATTTTAGTTGGAACAATGAATCCCGAAGAAGGGGATTTGCGACCACAACTTATTGATCGATTTGGATTAGTGGTTGATGTGTATGGTGAAACCCAAAAGGAAAAACGGGTTGAAGTCATAAAACAACGTTTAGCTTTTGAGAATTCAGTATCAGATTTTATAAAAAGCTATGAAGAAGAACAACTTGAACTCGGTGAAAAAATTGAACGAGCAAAAGCACTATTGAAATCTGTTTCCTATTCTGATCAATGTCTGGAATTAGCAGTAGATATTTGCTTGAAAATGGGAGTGGATGGACATCGAGCGGATATTACTCTTATAAAAACAGCGGTAACACATGCAGCCTATCAAGGACGAATCGCGGTGACAAAAGAGGATCTTTATACGGCTGCAAAACTTGCTTTGCCTCATCGTATGAGACGCAAACCCTTTGAAGAAGGAACCGTTGATTTTGATACGATCAGTAGGATCATTGATAACTATGACTTATAATGGATTTCCATTTGTAGCCATTGTTGGACAAGAAAAAATCAAAAAAGCCTTAATTTTGAATCTCATTAATTCAAAAATCGGTGGCGTTTTAATCAGTGGTGAAAAAGGAACGGCAAAATCGACCATTGTCAGAGGGTTAGCCGAATTAATGGAAGAAATTGATCTTGTTAATTTACCATTAAATATTACAGAGGATCGTCTTGTAGGTGGCATCGATATTAAAAAAGCGATTGTTAATGGTGAAAAAGTCTTAGATGAAGGTGTGTTGCAAAAGGCGAATGGCAATATTTTATATATTGATGAGGTAAACTTATTAGCAGAACAAATTGTTAATATTCTGTTGGAAGTGTCGTCAAGAGGTGAAAATGTTATTGAACGTGAGGGATTATCCTATTGTTTGCCTTCTGAATTTATTCTGGTTGGTTCAATGAATCCGGAAGAAGGAAATTTAAGGTCACAGTTTCTTGATCGATTCGGGCTTTTTGTTTTGGCTGAAGGAGAAAAAGAAAAAGAATCGCGATATAAAATTGTAAAACGGCGATTAGACTATGAAAGCGATCCCGTTGGATTTAATTTAAAATGGGATAAAAAAACAAAAAGGCTTAGAAATCAAATTGAAATAGGAAAAAAATGTATTTCAAAGGTGATCATCAGTGAAGAAAACTTATTATTTAGTGCATCACTAGCAAGTGAAGGGAAATGCGCAGGCCATCGCGCTGAGATAACACTAATTGAAACGGCAAAGGCGATTGTAGCCTTTAATGAAAAAACAATCATGACAGAAGATGATATTGAAGAAGCTGCGAAATATGTTCTTCCTCATCGAATACGAGAAAAGATTGAAATAGAAGAATCCTGTGATGCTGATAATGATGAAGAAAAACAGGAAGAACAAGAAGAAAACGACGATAATATACCTTTAAATTCTGAAATTGATACGACACAGTCACTTAAATCAAGTCCACCTACCTCAGAAGAAAAGATTGAAGAAAAATGGGAGGATATTGCGCCTAATAAGGAAGAGATGCATTTAACGATGCAAATGGATGGTAATAAGAAATTTGTTGGATCAGGAAAAAGGGTAAAAGTTCGAACAAATTCTGAAAAAGGACGGTATGTTAAGTACTGTTTTCCACATGAAAAAGTGACGGATATTGCTCTTGATGCAACGATTCGTTGTGCCGCGATGCATCAACAAGAAGACAATGGCTTAATGATTACGGTTAAAAAAAGTGATCTTCGAAAAAAGGTGAGGGAACAACGAACCGGTGCGACGATCCTATTTTTAGTGGATGCTAGTGGATCAATGGGTGCTCAAAGACGAATGGGTGCGGTAAAAGGGACGATCTTATCCTTATTAAATGATGCTTATCAAAAACGAGATTCAATTGGGATGATTGCTTTTCGAAAAGAAACGGCGGAAACCTTATTAAATATTACTAGAAGTGTTGATTTAGCTCAAAAATGTTTGAAAAAATTAAAAACAGGTGGTAAATCTCCGTTAGCATTGGGGTTGTATCAATCCTATGAGCTTTTAAAAGCCGAGAAAATAAAAAATCCTCAGGCTCTTCAATATCTTGTGATTGTAACCGACGGAAAAGCAAATATTCCTTTATTTACTCAAGATGCGATTGAAGATGCATTAAATGTGGGCAAGAAAATAGCAAATGATGGGATTAATAGTTTAGTTCTTGATACGGAAAGTGGATACATTCGATATGACTTTGCTAAAAAATTAGCAGAAGAAATGGAGAGTGATTATATCAAAATGGAAGGGATCTCTCACGATGAAGTTGAGGATCATGTGAAAAATTTTGTAAAAAAACAATAGAGAGTTGTTTAGAAATTTAATTTTTTAATTTTGATAATGCCATCAAAAAAATCTCTTCACGTATTGTGGAGAGATTTTTTTGTTTAAAAACAGATAAACCTTTCATTCAAACAATTATTTGGTGCAAAAAAATTAGATTTTTTTTAAAGTAATCGTACGATTATTAACATCGATAACGCCTTCGTCTTTTAGATTTTTTAGTTCTCGAAAAAGAGAAGGTCGCTGTACACCAAGATAATCGGCAAGTTGTTTCTTGCTCATAGGGAGTAAAATAACGGCTGAATTTTGAACCATTGATTGTTGTTTGAAATAATCTAACATATTTTCGCGTAGTGTTTTTTGAGAAAACATTTCTATTTTACGGTTTATTCCTTGTGAATTATAGGAGATCGATTTAATATAAAGACGAGTAAAATGATAATTATGCAAAAACACATCAATTGCATTTTTGCGAAGATGAATAATCTGACAATCAGAAAGACAATAGATATTAAAAGGATAATAATGAGCATTTCCAAATAATAAATTGGCACCGATAAAGCTTCCTTTATTAAAGTCAAACATGATAGTTGACGACCCATTTAAAGACAATGAATATGCAACTAAGGTTCCTTTAATTACAATATCAAGGGTGTCACAGAAATCATTGGCGTTGTAAAGGGTAACGCCTTTTGAATAATGGCGTTGATAGATCTGATTTGTTTTAATTTGATTTTCGAGACTTGATTGACTCAGTGTTTTAAATAGGGGAATTTCTTTTAAAATGTGAATATCCATTATCATTATACTCCTTTTTTTTATTATAACAAAAAGAAACATTGGTGTCTATTTATTGAGGATAAATTTCGTTACACTAAGTGAGATAAAATAAAATCGGAGGTAAAGTATGGATATCTTTACAATTTTAATGTGGATTGGAACAATCCTGTTTCTAATTTTTTCATTTTATAAGGATAAAGAGAAGACTAAGAGTGCTTTTAAAATGGCATTTGGAATAGGCAAGTCAATGATTGCAAGTATCGTATCGATTGTTTTTTTAATCGGTTTGATTTTAACGGTTTTACCCCCAGAAAATATTGCTAAATTTGTAGAGAGTCAGTCATTGTTTTTGGCGACAATGGTTTCAGCAGCATTTGGAACCATTACACTTATACCAGCATTTATTGCATTTCCTTTAGTTGGTACATTGGTTGATGCAGGTGTAAGTGTTATTCCTGCGGTAGCTTTTTTAACAACCCTTACAATGGTCGGAATTGTTACTTTTCCACTTGAAAAACGCGAATTTGGATTGAAATTTGCGGTTGTAAGAAATGGATTGAGCTTTGTTTTTGCAATTATGATTGCGTTGGTTATGGGGGTAATATTATGAAAATTTTGAGCAAGATCAAAGATAATTTATTTATCATAATTATTGGATTGGCTTATTTAATGATGTTTATTTTAAAACCAAGTATGGGTGTTGTTTCAGTAAAAAATAGTGCCTATTATATTAAAGAAATGCTTATGATTATGCCAGTGATATTTATTCTAACAGGGCTTTTAGATGTTTGGGTTGAAAAAGAAAAAATAATGAAATATTTAGGAAATGAATCAAAAGCAAAGGGTGTTATTTTAGCTTTTGTACTTGGAAGTATTTCAGCTGGACCAATATATGCAGCATTTCCAATGTGTATAATGCTTCATAAAAAAGGTGCGTCGGTTAGAAATTTAATTATTATTTTAAGTGCTTGGGCGGTTATAAAGATTCCAATGCTAATTAATGAAGTAAAATTTTTAGGAATAGAATTTATGGTTATTCGATGGGGACTAACAATTGTTGCAATTGTCATTTTCTCTTGGATTGGGGCTTTAATTGTTAAAGAAAAAGATTTGCCTCAAATTAAAGAGAATAAAAAAGGATTGATCATCAATCAAAATGCTTGTATAGGATGTGGTTTATGTGCCAAAAATCATCCCGATCTTTTTAAATTTAATCGAAAAAAAGCAGAGGTTAAAGAGGGCGATTATTTAGGAAATGATGAAAAAATCAGACAAAGTATCAAGGAATGTCCGGTTCACGCGATTGAGTATTATGAGTAAGATATCAAAAAATATGTAAAGGGATAGGACTCAAAAAGTCCATGCAAATTTAAAAAATCGCTTTTTTATCACAAGAAAGCGATTTTTTTATGTGCTATTTTATTGTTGATTCTTTTGATTGCGTGTTTGTCTGCGGTATAAATTGAAGGCAAGATGTTATTTTATCGGAAATGAGGGTATCAATTTAACGATTATTAAATTTTTGAAGTTTTGGATTATTTTTAGTTGAGTTAATCATAATAATATATTTTTGATTAATGTAACAGTAAAAAATATAGATATAAAAGGATGGTGAAAAGATGAATAAACAAAAAATGATCGGTATGAAACGAGCGGGTATCGTTTTATTAATTATCGCCTTGGGAATGGGAAGCGTGATAGGGTGTGCAAAAGTGGCTAATGAAAAAAGTAGCAGTGATGTTAATTATGCACAAAAGAGTAATTGGTTGGCGATTCCAGAAAATGAACATGAACATGAAGTTGATGTTTTTTATGTCTATCCGACAATATATCAAGGGGAAGGCTTACAAGATATTAATGATCCAGAACAAATAGAATCCTCTCAAGTTCCAATACGTACCCAGGCGAGTGTGTTTGAAGAATCGGCAAATATTTATGCACCGTTGTACCGACAAGTTGGTAAAGATGGGTTTAATGATACTGAAAACTTAGACAGCCTTTTGTCAGTTGGAGAAGAAGATATTAAAAATGCTTTGTTGTATTATTTAGAAAATTATAATAATGGAAAACCATTTATTATTGCGGGACATAGCCAAGGGTCAAGTACCTTAATTAGTTTATTATCGAAAATATGGGGGACAACGGGCGCGGAGGATCGAATGATTGGAACTTATATTATTGGTTTTAGTGTAACTGAATCGGATATTGAGAAGAATCCAGCAATTCGAATGAGTGATAGTCCGACAGATACAGGGTGTTTTATTTCATATAATACAATGAAAGATGGGATGCAAGGTGAATCAGTTCAAATACAAGAAGGTGCGATTGTGACGAATCCTTTATCTTGGATAAGTAGTTCAGAGGATGGTGCCTTTGTGGCTGCATCGGAAAATAGTGGGGCAGTATTTTTTAATGAAGAAGGTTATAATCCAACAATGTATGAGCATTTTACATCAGCACAGGTGAAAGATCATGGCTTGATTTGTGAACCAATTGATCCGACGTTGCTGTCATCTTATCCGATTGAAGGAATTTATCATCCCGATGATTACTCCCTTTTTTATCAGAATATAAAAGAAAATAGTGCTGTTCGTATTAATGAATATTTTAAAATAAGAGGTGAAAACATTGAATAAGTTAAATTATGCAGATGATTATAATTGGGTTGTTAAGCCTGATAAGATTGATAAACCAGTTGATGTTTTTTATGTTTATCCAACCATATATACGGAAGAATCTCCATCAAATATGGATATAGCTTCGCCAGAACTACGAGAGTATGCAAAAGGTTTAACGATTGCCCAAGCAGGAGTGTATTCAGAGTCGGCTAATTTATTTGTACCATTTTATCGGCAACAATCAGCAGTGGTGCAAGATGAGCTTACGGAAAATAATGGGACAAATATGTTTAGTGATCCGACGTTTCAGCTTGGAGCAAATGATGTGGAAGCGGCTTTTGATTATTACCTTGAACATTTAAATCCGGATCGACCATTTATTTTAGGAAGTCATAGTCAAGGAACAATGACGTTAATTAATTTAATGAGAAAACGTTTCATGGATAAGAAGTTACAAGAGCGTTTAGTGGCGGCATACTTGATTGGATATTCGGTAACAGAGGATGATTTAAAGACATACCCATGGATGAAACGGGCCCAAAGTTCTGATGATACAGGGGTTATTATTACTTATAATACTGAGGAATCAGGGTCAACGGGATCCCCTGTATATATTGAAGGAGCGATTGCAATCAATCCTCTTAATTGGGAAAATGATGACACGCCAGCGTATAAAAGTGATCATTTAGGGGCGGTATTTTATGATGATTTGAAAGGTGAATTAATTGAAGAAATTCCTTTTTTTGCGGATGCAACGGTTGATACTCAAAAGGGTGTTTTGATGATTCAAAATATGGAAGAGCCGCAATCGACGGAAATTGATTTGGAACATCTTGGGCGTTATCCGGAGGGTGTTTATCATCAGTATGATTATGCGTTTTGGTTTAATAATCTTAAAGAGAATGTAAAAACACGCATTCAAGCTTATTTAGAAAAAAAGGATCAAGAAAAATAATTGACGAGAAAGTAGTTAGAAATTCCTTCATTTAGGTGAAGGAATTTCTAACTTGTCAAATAGTGCAAATTAATCGGAGTAATGAGATAAGATGAAAAAAATACAGATAGAAATGTTGAGCTTTTTATTATTTGTAGTGCTTTTATCGTTAAACTAGATATTTTTTTATCAAAATGAATATGGATTATAATAAATTTTTCTGTAAAAATTCATACTTTTTGTTTGTCTTTGAGAATAAATGTACAAAAAAAGTATCTCACATGATAACATGTGGTTAAGTTTTCGAAATAATAAAATAACGTTTCAAAGACGTTTGGTCTCTGGAACGTTATTTTAATAGGTGAAAGATAAATTTTGTTAATAATATTTTTCAGTAGTGATTGATTTTTTTTTGCCAATTTAAGATAAGGAAAAGGAATTATCGATTTTTAAAATAAATACTTAATTTTCAATCTTTTTTCCAGCATTTGGAGAGGCACTTTGATCGGATACTGTATTGATCTCAAATGTCCATAATCCCTTAACTGGCATGCCTTTTTCTTTAGCTGTTTTTGCTGCAGCATCAAAGAATTCCCCTTCTGTGAGGTGTCGTTTTGCAGTAGCATTAATTAAATAAGATTCTATACCTTTAACAGCTAAAATAGCAACGTTTTTGTTGTGTTTAATATTTTCAGAGGTGGTACCCATAAATATTTCTAATGCAACGATTTCTTTTTCAGTTATAGGCATAATACTTCCAACAACAATTGAGTGCAAGATACCTTCATTGGATACCGTGGTAAGGACTTTAACGGTCCCTTGATCTTTTAATAAGTTCAATACTTTTTCTGGTAATTTCATTGTTATTCCTCCTAATTTTAATGATTAAATTTGTATTTTTTGTGTGTGCTATGAAGATTATGATAATGAATCATAAAAATTTTTATAGCACAGGTATTGATCTATTATATAAAAAACAGATAATACATACATTTAAATTATACCCAATTCTTTACTTTATAAGCGATGATTAATATAATATACAATAGTACACGTACAAACTTTTTAAATAGATACTATATAAAAACATACTTAGGAGAGCGAAAAATGAAAATATTAGAATATCTTAAAGACTGTGAAACCTGTAATGTTGAACCTAATATTAAAGAAGCATTATGCCCAATTTGCATTACTCAAAAAATAATGAAGGGTAAATGGAGTATTGTTATTTTGTGGTTGTTAAAAGATTCAACCCTGAGATTTTCACAGATACAAAAGTCAATTCCAGATATAACACAAGCTTATTTAAGCAAACAATTGAAATCATTAGAAGCGGATCAATTAATTACTCGAAAATCTTACAATCAAGTGCCGCCCAAAGTTGAATATTCTCTTAATGATACGGGACAGAAGTTTATTAAGGTTTTAGATGCAATGAATTTTTGGGGTAAAGATTATATGAACGAACACGTTATTCCAGTGCTTCAGACTATTGAAAAATAAAAGTTGAATGATCAATTTAACGGGACAATGATTAAAAGCTTCAAAATCTTTTACTTATTAATGATTAAGTAAAGATTTTGAAGCTTTTTTTATTTCCAGGGACGATTGCGCTTAAGCCAATTTTTTTCTTCCCAATAGTCAACATCAGGTTGATGTCCGCCAATATGTTTTTGCATATATCGACTAATATAAAACCATTTTTTTACTCGGAAACTGGGCTTAGCTTTTAAATGGTTTAATTCAATTTGCTTAGCGGTAGTTTTTGCTTTATTACATACTTTAGTTTTGATTTTAGAAGCAACGTCGTCCCACTCAAAATTATAGAGACTTGTTCCTATTTTATATGTTTTTGCAACGCCCCAAAAATCTAAATTATCTTTCATTTCATTAAGGGTATCTTTATACACTGGACCAACGGCTGTTGCAATAACTAACCCTTGTTTATGATACATTGATTCTTCGGGACGATGAACGACAAACATATTTGCAAAGTGATCTAAAAAGACTTTCATTTGACCAGAAACATGAAGGGCATAAACAGGTGACGTAAGAATAATTAAATCAGCTGAAATGAGTTTTTCGCGAATGGGCAGGGTGTATTCACTATGGGGACAAATATCTGCTGCTTCTGAAAAGCATTGAAAACACGAGGTACAATACTTTGGTAAATCTCTTGGTAAAAAAAATTCTGTTATATTGGGATGATCCATATTTTTTAGTAATTCTTGAGTAATATGATAGGAACAACCTTTTCGTTGTGTGCCATAAATAATTGTAACATTCATTGCATAACTCCTTTTAAGTAATAGAATAATTTTAACTGTTTTTTTAATAATGATTGCTTTATTGTATTATATGTAAATATTTTGGTTAATGATAACATAAATAATAACTGTGAATCAATACTTTTTTTTATTATAAAGTAATATAGGACGGTTGAAAATAAAAATATTTTTGACTGAAGTAGATGAAAGATGCACAGCTATTCAGGGTTTTTAAATTTAATCACGATGATTTCAAGTTTGTTATCAAAACATAAATGAAAAATAAAAACGGCTTTTCTTTTATTTTAACGAATAACAAAGCAACGACAAAAAAAGGTGATTATTATTAGAATAGTTATTGACATATGTTTTAAAAGAGATATAATAAGAATAGTTATTGACATATGTTTATAACTAAAGGAGGCAATATTATGCCAGGTAGAAATGGAACAGGTCCTGTAGGTAGTGGTGGTGGTCGCGGTATAAGAGGGGGACAAGGTGCTCCTGGAACAACATTTAGTGCTGGAGTAGAAGGCTTTTGTGTATGTCCTAAATGTGGAGCAAAAATTCCGCATCAGCGTGCTCAAATATGTACTACTGTAATGTGTCCACAATGTGGTACAGCTATGGTAAGAGAATCTTAAATTTATTTTTTTAAGATGAAATCTAATCGGTTGAAAATATTGGAAAAAATAAAAAAAACATCGTAATTTTTATATTATGATGTTTTTTTATTTTGAAATTTAAAATAGAAGTTAACTACAAATTAATGATTTATTATGTTATTATAAGTGAGGTGAAAAAACAAGGCTCAAATGATTAAAGAATTTAAGGAGAAAAAATGATTGATTTAGAACGTCATATTGAAATGGTAACTAAGGATAAACCTTATAAATATATTATTAGTAATCCCAAGATGAAAAATGAAAAATATAGAAGAATTGTGATTACTTTAAAAAATGATCAATACCAAATAGAAAAATTCACACAGGAAAAAGTGTTTCATGAAATGCTTCAAGAAAATAAACTTCAAGAATACATTTCAAATCTTCTTTTGGATCACTATAAACAATTAAATGCATGGAATGATGAGTATGAGATTACGATTCATCAATCGAAAAAAGGTAAAAGCAGTGTATCCAAAATAGCCAATAAAAATAAACCAGAAAAAATGATGCAACATAATCGTAAAAAAAATTATATTTTAGAAGAAGGTATTGTCATCAAACCATTGATTGATATGGGAATATTTACTGCGTCAGGAAAAGTTGTCAACTCAATGTATGATAAATATAAACAGATCAATCGATTTATTGAATTGATTGATGATACGTTAAAAACGGTTAAAGAAAAAAAATTAACAATTATTGATTTTGGTTGTGGCAAATCATATTTTACATTTATTCTATATTATTATTTTACCGAAATCCGCCATATTGAAGTTGAGATGATTGGGTTAGATTTAAAAAAAGAAGTGATTACTAAATGCAATCAAACGGCAAAAAAATATGGATATGACCATTTACATTTTGAATTAGGAGATATCAATGGTTATCAATGCAATTTTCCAGTTGATATGGTAATTACTTTACATGCTTGTGATACGGCGACAGACTATGCTCTTTTTAATGCAATTCAATGGAATGCAAAAATGATTTTCTCTGTTCCATGTTGTCAACATGAATTAAATACTCAGATAAAAAGTGATGAGTTATCGATATTAACCCGATATGGAATTCTTAAAGAACGAACAGCGGCATTAATGACAGATGCAATTAGAGGTAATTTATTGGAATATTGTGGTTATAAAACGCAATTACTGGAATTTGTTGATTTTGATCATACGCCTAAAAATATATTAATACGTGGTGTGAAAAAAAACATAGCTGAAAATACAAAAAAAATATATTTGGAAGAAGTTCAAAATATAATGAATACATTTCAATTAAATCCAAAGTTGTATGAATTATTAAAGCAGGCAAAAAAGATAAAATAACGGTTTTTAATTAGGGAAAATCATTTTTACAAACATGACCATGGGAAATCAGAAGTTGACCAAATAGAAAAAAGTAAATAATATAAAATAAAATGAGCTATAAACCTTAAATAAGTAATTTAAGGTTTTTTTATTGGAAAATTAAAATTGACTATCAAAAAACGAGGTAATATTTAGAATATAGTGGGTATATAACTAAAGGGAGTTTGTATTAATTATTGTAAATAAAGGGGAGTGTTATGGGAAAAGTACCAGAGAATGAATTAAAAAGAAAAATTCATTTTTCACATACCTATCGACATCTAAAGGTAGATGTCGTGACTCAAACATTATATTTGGTTCTTTTTGTATTACCATGTTTTATTTTGTTTTTGTTTTTTTATACATGGATAACGAAATGGTCAAGTATTTTGATACGAAACTTATTATTAGTCGTGATACCTCCAGAACAATTATGGATTAGTTTTAGTGAATTTTTACCTTATTTTGGTGGGGTATATTTTGTCTGTTTACCAACAGCAATTCCCAGTGTTTATTTTATTTTAGTGAATTTAGTTGTAGCTCTGATTCTTCTTTGGATTTGTTGTAGTGGTAATCGTTTAGGTCATCCATTAAGCATTTTTTTTACAATTGCAATTATGATTTTAATTATTGCGTGTGTGTTTTTTTTATTTGCATCAACCTATTTTCCTTATACAGCTAGTATTTATTCCGAATTATATGTTAAACAACAAGTTGGAATTTGGCTATCATTTATTATAATTATTGGTATTGTAACAGGGTTTCTAGGAATTGGTGGAGTAGTTAGAAGAATCATTACGTTTGTAGTTACAATGTTGTATTCATTTGTTTTTGGAATTATTCGATATTTGGTATTTATGTATATTGTAAGTAATGTATCATCTCTTTATATGGCTTCATTGTTTTTTTCATTAGGACCATTCTTTGATTTTCTTTATTTAGTTTATTTTTATGGAATATATGTTGATAAGATGATTAATGTGTATGACTCAGAAAAAGGAAGGTGGATGTGGTTATGGTCTTAAATATACTAAAAGGAATCTTTATTTTTTCGATTGTTATTATGATTATTTATGCAATTCGACATATTATTTTTGCTTTTAATCGGATGTTTGGTCATCAACGATTATACTATGATGATATTATTTCGAGTGATATGCCTTCAATTTCGGTTCTTATTCCGATGTACAACGAAGAAAAGGTATTAAAAAATATTTTAGATGCGTTATTAAACTGTGATTATGATCGTGATCGTATGGAAATTATTCCAATTAATGATAGTTCTACCGATGAAACAAAAAATTTAATAGAGGAATACCATAGTCGATATGAATTTATTCATCCATTACATCGTGATTCGCCAAATCGTGGAAAACCTGCGGGATTAAATGATGCAATGGCGATTGCAGAAGGTGATGTTATTATTGTTTTTGACGCCGATTATCGTCCGGCAAGAAATATGTTAAAACAATTGGCGTTAGCATTTTTGAATCCTGAAGTTGGAGCAGTTATGGGACGTGTTATTCCATATAATGCAGAAAAAAACTTATTAACGCGTTTATTAAGTTTAGAACGTTCAGGTGGATATCAAGCGGATCAACAGGCCCGTTACAATCTCAGAACAATTCCTCAGTATGGTGGAACAGTGGGAGGGTTTAGAAAGGATGTGATGCTTGAAACGGGTGGATTTAATCCTGCGGTATTAGCCGAAGATACAGAGTTAACCTATCGATTTTTCACACGTGGTTGGAAAATATTATATGCGAATTCAGCTGAATGTTATGAAGAAGTTCCTGAAACATGGAAAGTCCGCGGGAGACAGGTTAGACGCTGGTCTCGTGGACATAACAATGTTCTTTTTCGTTATTTATTTCCGTTGCTTTTTTCACGAAATATGATTTTTAGAGAAAAATTGGATGGATTTTTATTATTGTTTGTGTACATGGTTCCATTTGTTTTTTCGTTAGCACTTATTGATTCCCTTGCTTTATTTTTTTTAGGAGAAATGAATATTTTTTATATATGGTGGACATTGTTATTTATTGGGGCCTATAATTCTTTTGGAAATTTCGCCCCATTTTATGAAATATCGGCAGCACTTCTTGTTGATGGCATAAAAAAAGATGTTCGATTATTACCATTAATGACATTTAATTTTTATTTCTATTTGTGGAATATCAGTTTTGGTTTCTTTGATGCAATTCTAGATTTGATTTTTAGGCGAAACGTTAAGTGGGCTAAAACAGAACGTTTTTCAGACGACAATAAAAATGATAGGAATAAGAAGGTGAAAGACAATTGATTATTATTAATAGTGGTATTGTTTTATTTATAATTATGTTGTTACTTCCTTTAATGAGTGGATACGTAACATATAAACGCTATCCAGGAAAGCCAATATATATTAATCAAAAGCGTGAAAAAGATCCTCGATATTTTGCACATTCTTTTTCACAAATGTTTGAAAAAAAATGGAAAAATTATGATGGAACTGGAAGTATTTTATTGTCGCATGAAGAATCAATTATTGAATCAGATAAAATCAAGGAGTATTCTGAAGTATGTGAAAGTGTGATCTTTGCAGAAAACGAGGATTTTTCACCACCAGAAAGAAGAACGGTATTTATAAAAGAGATCTATGCTAAGAAAAATGCCTATATTCATGGAGAATTACAAATTCGTGCGATTGCTTGTATACAAAATATGTATATTAGTAATGGAACTGAAATTATTCGATGGGTTGATGCAGAAGGATTATTAGTTATTGGTGATCATTGTAATTTGGGAATTAGTGCAACAAGTGGTTTAGAATTAGTTGTTGGTAAAAACTGTAAATTTCATCGGTTATATGCACCTAAAATTAGGATTGGACAATATCATGACAAAGAGAATAGCGAGCCACTGCAGAATAAAGATCCGAAAATTTATCGCTTAGTTCCCAAAAAAGAAATAAAAAGGAATTTAAAATATCTTGATGATACGATGTTAAATGAGAATAATATTGCGGATTTTTCGATTGTTTCCAAACATGATGTTGTTATTCTAGAGGATTTAATCTTACAAGGACATATTCGATCGCAAAAGGGCGTTCAAATTTGTGATAATGCGGTAGTATGTGGCAATATTTTTGCAGAAGAAGATATTGTTATTGGAATAAATGCCTGTATTTTAGGTAATATTTTCACACAAGGAAATATTACATTTGAAAAAGGTGCAGTTGTTGGACAAAAAGATCGTATCTATTCAATTATTTCGAGAGGACGAATTGAATTTGCAGAAGATTCATTTGTATATGGATATGTAAGTAGCGAAGCTGGTGGTGTCATTTGTTATAAGAAATTAACTGACAACGAATTAGAAACTGAACGAAATAATACAAAGCAAACCGATTTGTTATTAAAACCAGTTTATCGTGAAACCTTAGAAATTAAAGATCTTAAGGAATATAATGCAATTGATCCATTAGGATTTCGTCATGAACCACATATCAAAAAAGTGATTATTCCAGAAGGCGTTGAACGAATTAATGCGAGCATGTTTTTTATGTGTCAAGCGCTAGAAACGATTGAATTACCATCGAGTATTAAAATTATTGATGATTTTGCTTTCTATGGGTGTGAAAAACTAAAAGAAATTCAATTGCAGAAGTTAGTTAATTTAGAAATAATTGGAAAATCAGCATTTGAAGGATGTCAAAAATTAAATGAAATAATTATTCCAAGTTCTATTCATACTATAAAACCGGCAGCATTTTTAGGGTGTTCTGAAATAAAATCAGTGGAGATTAATCAAAAAAGTCAGCTAATGCATTTATCCGATCATGTTTTTAAAGAGTGCCGATCACTCGAAAGGGTAGCGTTGCCAAATGAAATCAGTGAAATTGGATTAAGTGGATTTTATGGATGTCAAGAATTAGTGACAGTAACGATGCCTGAAAAATTAGAAACAATTGAGGGGTATGCATTTAATGGATGTACAAATTTAAAAGAAATAATTTTTTTTAGTAAAGTAAAAACAATTGGGGAATATGCATTTCATGATTGTTTGATTTTAGATGAATTAAGAGTGAATGATCCTGAATTGGTCAATCAACCGGGTTTGAAAATTGGCTTTCCTGAAACAATAAAATTAATAGTTATTGGAAGTAAAGAAAATGAATAACAATAAAAAGCAACTGACAAAAAGAGGATTAATTTTTATTCTCTTTATTGTTATTATAAGCGCGATTGGTACTATTTTGATGCAAATTGAAACGAACAGATTTAAAGAAATAGAAGCTACTCATCAAACCCCATATGGCATTCAAGGATTGCCATATGGAATAGAACTTGCAAAAAAACCACAAAAGATCGGAGTGAATTATATTTATTATTCAGATCGAATACGCAAGCTTATAAAAAGTGATTTTGAAACGAACCAAAAGAGTGCAAGTATGATTATGAATTTTATGAATACATTACCAGAGGATGTGTCAAAGACAGTGATTTTAGTTCCAAATGCGATTACATATGAAAAGGAATTGCCAGACTATTCCGAGGAATCAATCAAAGCGATCAATGAAATAAAAAACGGAATAACTTCGAATATTAATCTATTAGATGTCAACTCAATTTTTGCTTCAAAAGAAAATGATTATCTTTATTATCGGACAGATAGTGGTTGGACAGCATTAGCCGCTTATTATAGTGCGCAACAATTTCTTGAAAGTCGGGATATCGAAATAATAAATTTAGATCAATACGACGATTATATTCAAAAAACATTTTATGGAGTTTATGCTAATTTGCCAGATGCCAATTTAAATGAAAATACCAATGATTATATTGGATATTATTTATTACCAGGTGGAAAAAACCATCAAGTTGTAACAGTAAGAAGAGATGTGAATGATTATGAAACCTTTGGATCCCCAACAGTGGCGCTTTCAAGACGTGGAACAGATATTTTTATTGAAGGAAATTATTCGGATTCAATTATTTCAGGTGATGGCAATAATAATAAAACATTGCTTGTGGTAGGTGATAGCCATGCAAAAGTTTTTGCGACATGGATGATTCCTTATTTTGAAAATATTGTATTGATCAATGCTGCTTTTTATAAAGGTGGTGAAGAGGAATTCACACAACTATTTAAAGATTATTATATAACAGACGTTGTTATGATTGAAGGTATTTCAAATATTGGAAAAGATCAATATAATTCTAAAATAAATGATTTGATTATTTTAGAATAAACATTGAATTGTAAAAAAGGGGATGAAAATTAATGGAAAATTTACTTTATGAATATTTTCTATATTTTGGAAGACAAACAGGAATAGAAGAAGCATTGATTGGAGAAACACAATTTATTTTTCTTTTAATCGTTGTTTTTGGAATCATCAATTGTTTTTTAGGATTTAAAGTATATCGTTTCTTTTTTTCAGTGGTGATGTTTAGTGTTTCTACAATCATTATTTGTTTATTGTTAAACGGTTATGCCCATTGGGGAGTGATTGTCACAACGTTTTCTATTGTGGGCGTTTTCATAGCATTTTTTGCTTTTAATTGGCTAAGACTCGGTGCATTTGTGATAACGGGAATAATAATGGGGAGTGTTGTATTTATTTTAGGAGGAGAAGTGTGGGTAAGTATTGTTTTGGGAATAGTGACAGGATTATTATCGCTTTCATATCCCGTACTATTGCTAATTGTTACAACAGCATTATTTGGAAGTCAAATTATTGTGGATTATCTTCAAAGAATATCTTGGATAGTAAATAATGATTATTGGACAGTTACTTTATATGTAACTCTTTTAGGAATGGGTATTCAATATTTTATGAATCGAAATCAGAGATTGCTCATTGATCAATCTTTGTTTTTTACAAAACAATGAACATAAAGGAGTGAAGGAATGTTAACAGTCAATCGGAAAGAAATCAAATATATAATAGCGTGTGAAAAATTCTTTTTGTTAGAAAATCAACTCCAAGCGTTAATGGATTATGATAAGCATGCCGGAAATAGGGGGTATATGGTACGTTCACTTTATTTTGATTCAATTAGTAATCGTGATTTGTTTGATAAGCTAGAAGGGCTTGAGAAAAAGAAAAAAATCAGATTGAGAATCTATTCCCATTTAGATAAGAAGGTGAAATTGGAATGTAAATGCAAGAATGGAAGTGATGTTCAAAAATATTCTTTAGAAATATCAAAAGACCAGGCGTTAAAAATGATAGAAGGAGAGTACACTTTTTTACAAAAAATTGATAAACCTTTAGCAAGAACGCTATATGATCAATTGATTTCTGGAGGATATTCTCCAAAAACAATTGTTGAATACAATCGCGTTGCTTATACCTACCCTGTGAGCGATGTTCGTATTTGTTATGATTCAAATATTAAAGCAACAATGACGCCATTTGGTTTTTTTGATAAATACCCTAATTTGTTTTCAATAATGCCACTCGATCGCGGGGTTTTAGAAGTGAAATATAATGATTTTTTACCTGGATCAATAAAAGATTCAATCAAGTCAATGGATGAGTCATTGACTGCAAATAGTAAATACGCTCAGGCACGATTTTTATAATAGGATTAAATAGTCAACTAAAGGAGCATACTCATGAATGAATTTATAATTGAAAATTTTGGAACACAACAGGCTTTAAGTATATACACTATTTTACTCAATAATCTAGTTGTGATTGTAATTGGTTTATTTATTATGTTTACTTATAAAATAACATACTCTGGAACAGCTTATAGCCATAAATTTAATATATCCATTGGTATGATTACAATAGTAACAACAATGATTATGAGTGTTATTGGAAATAACATTGCTTTATCACTTGGAATGGTAGGTGCGTTATCAATTATTCGATTTCGTACAGCGGTGAAAGATGTAAGAGATGCAACGTTTATATTTTGGAGTATTGCAGTAGGAATTGGGTGTGGAGTATCGCAATATTTATTAGTTGCAATTGGTTCTGCAACTATTTTTTTATTTTTACTCATTTTCAAACAAGTTGCTCCAACAAGCCAACACTTATTAATCATTAGAGGGAAAATTGAAGAACAAAATAAAATTGAAGGGATTGTAGTATCGTATTTTAATACGTCTGCAAAGTTATCCATGAAAAATGCGACAGCTGATACCTGTGAATTTGTATATAAAATTTCAGAGGGAGCATTAAATAAAGCAAAAGATAAAAATAAAATAGATGTCATTGAAAAACTGCAACGACTAGAAGGTGTCATTAATGTTAATTTAGTAGAACAAACAGATGATATATCACGATAATGCATTAAAAATTCATATAATTTGAAAGGATGATATCGATGAAGAAGATTGTAGGTATTATTTCAATAATGATTGCGTTATTCGCTGTTTCCATTGGAGCAAGTTTTTGGAATAATCAAGGAATTAATTCTAAAGAAAGCAATGAAAAAAAGTCGTTAAATGAAGAAGAAAGTTCAAGCTGCGAAGATAATCCCAATGGATTTTGTTCTCAATTACCCTTGATAATAATTGAAACCAAAGGTCAACAAATTATAAAAGATGCTCTGATATGGTCAGAAATTAAAATAGTAGACAAAGAAAATGGGAATAGTCCAGTAGACAAAAGCCCTTCATTTGAAACAGATGCTACCATTAAACTGAGAGGTAGTTCATCTTATGCAACTTTTGATAAACGACAATATCGCATTGAATTTTATGAAAATGAAGAAAGCACCAAAGATAATGATTATTCTCTGTTTGGAATGGGGTCAGATAATGAATGGATTTTGTACGGCCCTTTTTTAGATCGAACACTCATTAGAAATCATTTAATGTATGGATTATCTCGAGATATTATGGAATGGGCACCTGATTCACGATATTGTGAATTATTTTTAAATGGAGAATATCACGGAGTATATTTAGCCGTAGAACCCATAACAAATGGTGAGAATCGCTTGGATTTAAGTAAATTTGGTTTGTTATCAGGACAAACACCGTATATTATTAGACGAGAAAACTATGGATCAGAAAAAAATGTAATACATACTTATAGCGAATTAATGGGATACACATTTCAAGAATTAAGTGTGGAATATCCAGGGTCTAAAAAATTAACAGAAAAACAATTTCAGTGGATTGAAGGAAATGTAAGCGCTTTTGAAGAATCGCTTTATTCAGATGAATTTGCAAATGAGAAGACAGGCTATGCTAACTATATTAATGTTGATTCTTTTGTTGACTATTATATTTTAAATGAAGTTGCAATGATATCAGATGCTGGTCGAATATCAACCTATTCTTATAAAAAACTCGATGATCAGTTAAACATGGTCGTATGGGATTTTAATAATGGTTTTAACAATTATCCTTGGGATAACAAGTCATATGACGCATTTCAAGTTAATGGATCAAATTGGTTTAATCGATTGTTAGAGGATCGTGGATTTGTTGATAAGGTTATCAAGCGTTATGATGAATTAAGAAACGGTATTTTAAGTACGGAAAAAATTAACTCTCACATTGATGATGATGTAATTATATTAGGAGAGGCAATCAATCGGAATTATGAGGTTTGGGGATATACGTTTAATGAAAAAATGTTATCGAGTGATTCAGAAGGAAATGTAAGGGATCCGAAAAATTATGATGAAGCGATTGTTTTACTCAAAGAAAGCATTAATAAACGACTCGGATTTTTAGATGAAAATATTGATTCATTATATGACGATTGCATTAATTAACTTTTGAAGAAAAAAGTAGGAAGAGAAAATTATGACGAATCACCCACTAAGTTTTAAAAAAATTATTGGTGTATCCCTAGTTGTTGTTATTATTTTGACGCTTTTCTTCTTTGGATATTATTCCATAAAAAAGTATAAGATAAAGTGGCAAAATGAAATTAACTATTACCAAGAAATTAAAATTATTGAGCAATCTTGGATTTTAGAAAATCAACTGTCTAATGGTGCATTTCCTTTTGGTGAAAAGAGGGATGGAATTGTTAATATTGTCCCTTACTTTTCAGATACGGCAGCACGTGCGCTTCTAAAAGACAAAACTAATCAGAATATTATTGCCGTAAAAAAATATATGGATTGGCATTTAAGTCATTTAAATACAAAAGATACGGATTTATATGGTATTGATGGTACAATTTATGATTATTCTATTCTAATAAAAGATGGTGAAATCATTAAAGAAGAATCAAAAGAAAAATATGATTCCGTTGATTCCTATGCGGCTACATTTATTATGGTTGTTTGGGAGTATTATGACAGTACACAGGATTCAGACTATTTATTAGAGCATAAAACGGATATTTTTAGAGTAATAAATGCAATGCTTTCGTGTATGGATGATGATGGCTTATCCTACGTAAAAGAAGGCAATAGGATCAAGTATTTAATGGATAATGCTGAAGTTAATCTCGGACTCAAGAATGCAAAAACATTAATTCAAGAGGTGTATTTAAAAAAATTAAACAAAGAATCTGATGAATATCAACAAGCACGTATCTTAAATGACGCAATAAAGGACTGGTTAGCGAAAAATTCAAGTGCAATTGATGAAATCTTATGGAATGAACAAGACGGTCATTTTGAAGTTGGTTTAGATGAAAGAAATGCAGTGTTTCCATTTACAGGATGGGATAATTTTTATCCTGATGGTGTAGCACAAGTATTTCCTATTACTTTTAATGTCAATGATTCAAATCAAAGGCGTTCAAAAAAATTATATCAACGATTTTGTCAAGATTATGATTGGGAAAACTTCGACCATGTTGTGAATGGTGATACAGATTTTTATTGGGGAATACTGTCATATACAGGGGCAATAATGCAAGATGAAAATCGCGTTAAAATATACACTGAAAATTACAAGAATACCTTAATGGAAGATCATGCGTATCCACTATATATTGGAGATTCTGCATGGGTTATATTAAGTTGTGACAAAATGATTGATTATTATGAAAAGAGCTTATTAACGATTGATCCACTTAATATGATTAAATAATAAAAATATAAGTGAGTCGAGAAATACAGTATAATAAACAAATAAAATAAAACATAAACAAAAAGAGAAATACAGTATAAATTAATAATATACAAATGAAAAGGTTTTCGAAAAAAGTAAAATTTTAGTTGACAAATTAGCATAATTGAATTAAGATTAAATTAATTAAATGATTAGCATACTTACTAAAAAGTAAGGACGCAAAACTATAGGGTCTAAGTAAACGTGTTTTATAGGATAGCCAGTTGCCAAAAATTGATTAATATTTAAGTCAATTTAAAGTGCAACAGATGATTATGTTGTACTTTTTTTATTGAAAGAAATGTTAATAATGATTGAGCTTTTAATGATATAATAGACGATGTAACAAGAAAATACTTCAGCGATTTAATTTAATTATGATCAACGGAACAATTAAATATGAGCAAACTTATTGAAAAATAAGGACGCAAAGCTTTAGGGTCTAAGTGTAAATTACACAAGACAGCCAGTTGCAAAAAAAGAAAACGCTTATGATAGTAAGTGTAATTTATGCAACGTAAAAACGTTGCATTTTTTATTTTAAATTATTAATAGGGGGTGTTTGTTTATGAGTTATTCTTTAGGATTGATCTTTATAATTGGCTTTATAGTGGGAATAATGATGGAAAAAGCAACCCTAGTTTTAATAAGAAGAAGAACCGAAATTCGAATTCAATTAGATAATAATAGAGATTTTATTGAAGTTGGCTCATGGGGAGTTGTAAATGCATTAAGTTGGCTTTTAATCATTTCATCGATGGGTGTTAATTCAAAGTCAATTGAAGTGATTTTATTTATTTCAGTCTGTATTGTTCTTTCGACAATTGATGCAAGAATTCAAAAGATTCCTAATGAATTGATCGTATTGACTTTAGTGATCGGTGGATCCTTTTTAATCATAGAATATGGGGTTCGCAGTATTGAAACAAATATTGTGGGTTTATTAGTTGGATTTATTATATTTTTATTACCAGCATTTATTGGAAAAGCAGCCGGTTGGGGTGATGTCAAATATGCAGCAGCAATTGGTTTTTGTCTAGGGATTTATGGTTTTTTAACAGCAATACTTGTGATGACATCATTGTTACTTATGTACACAGGTTATATATATATTACGGGAAAAGGCAATCTAAAAACTAAGATTGCATTAGGTCCTTTTATGGCATTTGGTTTCATTTCTGTATTATTATTCAATAGTCAATACTATTTGTTTGATTTGAGCAGAATTTTATAATAATAAATCATGTTGAAATGATTTAATTTTGAAAGAGAAGGAGAAAGAAAATGAAAAACATGTTTGAACAAATGATTAAAGAAGAAGATGGTCAAGGGATGGTTGAATATGGATTGATTATTGCAGCTATAGCGGTTGTAGTGGGTGTAGCAGTTTGGGCATTGGGGCCAAAAATAGCAACTCTATTTAATGGTCTTACATTTACATCAGCAACATAAAAAAATTATTAATATGTGTAATTCAACCAGTGGCATATTGGCTGCGTATGTGTAGATTTATCTGCCAAACGTTGCGAATATGTCACTTTTTAGTTTGAAATCGTAATGGAATTAAAGGTCATAGGGAGGTTAAAGGGTGTATAAGCATATAAAAAATAATAACAAAGGTCAAGCAATTGTAGAACTCGCAATTACCTTACCCATATTAATCATGATTTTATGTGCGATTATTGATTTCGGTTGGATTTTTATGAATCAAAATATCGTTGATCATAGTGCACGAGAGGGCGCACGTTATGCGATTGTTCATTCATCAAGTACTATAGCGATTCAAAATTATACAGAAGCTGTGATTCCTGACAACATGGTGGATGAAGGAACAACAATAATCGTCAGTTTTTCAACCCCTTCAAATCCAAGAGAAGGGGATGTTACCGTAACCGTCAATAGAGAAATAACTGCATTGACACCAGTTGTTGGTGTTTTTACCCAAGGTGAAATTATAAATTTAGAGTCAGCATGTACGATGAAGGTGGAATAATGATGAATAATATTAGAAATAGAATAAAAAATCGATTCAATTACATAATCAATGACGAATCGGGAAGTATTATTGTTATTGTAACGATTTCAATCGTTGTATTGTTAAGTATTTTAGCAATGGTGATTGATCTAGGAATAGCTTATCTTAGTACTAGCGAGATTCAAAAAGCGGCCGATGCCTCGGTCTATTCAGCAGGGCGATTATTACCGATCGAAATAAATGATTCTCAGGGGATCAATGAGATTAAGACAAGTGCAATTCATTATGCTAGTTTAAATGACAGTCCTAATTTAACAAGTGATGATATTATATTGGGCGACATATCAAACGGACAATACACAAGTATAAAAGTATCAATTGCTAAATCCGTGCCAATGACCTTTGCAAGAGTATTTGGAGTGGATGCAATACCGATTGAACGCGATGCAGCAGCTAAAATTTCGCCGATTAGTCGAACAACTGGTTTAGCACCGATTGGGGTAACAAAAGAAGAAATGGATTGGCGCATAGCAACGAATAATCTGACCCATGTAACCTTGAAGTATGGTGTCAATAGTGATACTACATCATTTTTTGGCGCATTAGATTTAGATGGTCAGGGTGGTGGAGCGAAAGATTATGGGATTTGGATTGCTCAGGGTTATGAGGGTGAGATTAGTATTGGAGATATTTTACTTGAAGAAAATGGAAACATGGTTGGTCCAACCTATGATGGATTTATTGCTAGGTTTAATGGGTGTACGCATTTTGGTTTAGATGGATGTACAATTGATGACTATGATCCGAATTGTTCGCGCATTATAAAGGTGCCGATCTACTCACTTTATGACAAAAAAAATGTTAAAGTTGATGGATTTGCCGCGTTCTTACTCGAATCGCAAACGAATGATGGATATATTACAGGGTCTTTTTTAAATTTAATAACCTCTGGGATAACAACAGGAGAAAACATGGGTGAAGGATCCGATTTTGGAGTATATAATCTTATGTTAACAGAATAGTAAAGATAATAAGGCAGGAAAAGAGTCGTTAACGAAAAATATGGATTTTTGAAAAAATGGAGGGTGATGAGGGAATGAAAAAATTAATAGTGGTCGCCTTAATAATTGCAACAATCATGGGATTTGGGGTATATTATTTTGCAAAGGGTATAGAGAATGAAAAAAAAATAGAAACAGCTTCCGTCGTCGTCGCAATTGATGAAATCCCTAAAAATACCATTATAGAGAATAGTATGGTTGAATTAGTAGACCTGCCAAAAAAATATATTCAAAAGGATGCAATCCTTGCTTTGGAAGAAGTGGTTGACCGTATTACCATGGAAAGTATTAAATCAAACGAACAAATTGTGTATTCACGATTAATTGATCCAGAGAATAATAATAATAATTTATCGGCTTCAATTCCTCAAAATTATCGGGCTCTGGCAATCCAAACGGATAACGTTTCTGGTATTGCAGGTAATATTGGTGTAGGGGATCGGGTGGATTTAGTTGCCATATTATTAAATGCAGCAACAGGGATATCAACAGAAATGATTGCTGAAAATTTAGAAGTCGTTACTACTGGGGTAAAAGGAAGTGATGATGGTGGCAACCAATATACAGTCGTGACTGTTTTGGTGCTAGATCAGGATATATTAAAAGTGACCTATGCATTATCAGAAGGTAAATATCGCTTAGTATTACGTTCGATTGTTGATGAAGCAATTATAAATCCTAGTCCATATAGTCGATAAAAATGAGGTGAGTTGATGGTGATAACGATGGAGAGAGAGGAGTAGGATATGGAAAAAATAAAGGTAATGATCATCGGAAATAATGACACACGAATCTTTGAAATAAAAAGTCTTTTGAAAAATAATGCAATTATTTTTGTTGGATTTTCTAAATTGACGGAGCTTGCAATTGAAAAGGCATCAAGCTTGAATCCTCAGGTTATTATTATTCATATGGATAATGACAATAATGACGCTATTCTTCTGGCAGAAAAAATATATATGAATATTCCGAGGTCGAAGGTTATTTTATTATGTGAGGATCAAAGCACATCCATTATTGATCAGGTAATGTTTGCAGGAGTACGAAAAGTTTTAGAGTATCCTATTAGTTCGGATGAGTTAGTAAAAAGCATTCAAGTTGTGAATCAAGTTGAAAAATCACGACGAGAAAATGCAAGTGTCCGGTATTCACCGATGGAATCAAAAATAGTAACTGTTTTTGGCACAAAAGGTGGGATTGGGAAAACAACGATCGCTGTAAATCTTGCCATAACACTTGCAAAACTGGGAAAAAAAGTGGCGATTATTGATGCTAATTTAGAATTTGGAGATGTTGATGTTTTTCTTGATCTTAATCCCAAAGATACGATTTCTGAATTAACTCAAGAACGGGATATTGAAAATATTGAGGCAATTAAACGAATGATGATGCTTCATCATTCGGGAGTCAGTGTTTTATGTGCCCCTAAAAGTCCAGAATATGCCGAATATGTCTCTGCCAAGAATATACAGAAAATAATTAATGCCATGCGACCATTTTATGATTATATTTTCATTGATACTGTGCCATCGTTTAATGAAATTAATATGATTACACTTGAAAATGCAAATATTATTTTACTGATTGTTGAATCGGATATTTCAACGATCCGGAATACAAAAGTGGCATTAAATATTTTTGAATCATTAAAATTGCGAGAAAAGACTGAAATAGTTGGCAATCGGATAGCCAAGAATCTCATTTCAATTAAAGATATTCAACGGGTTTTAGAGTGTCAGATTAAACATAAAATCCCTCAAGATTTAAAAGTGGGGCCACCTTGTCATAATAAAGGGATTCCAATTGTGATTGATGCTCCAAGATCAGCAATAGCAAAAGAATTTAAAAAAATTGGAAAAGGGATTTTAGAGACCATTGAAAATTTTTGACAATGATAAGAGATGAGGTGCAATCATGAGTCTATTAGACAGAATACAAAAACAACGACAAGAAGTCGAGGTTAAAGAAAATGATCAAGAAACGGAATTCATTGATATTTACGCGGATTTAAAAACAAAAGTTCATCAAGATGTGATTGATGAGATTAATAAAAATCATTTGAAAAATAAAGGAAAAGATAATACTCAGGAGATACAAAAAACAATCGATGAAATCATTGATTCTGAAGCAACTAATGTTAATCGTATGGACAAGGCTAAAATTTCAGAAGATTTGTTAAATGATATCATAGGATATGGCCCGTTGGAAATTTTATTAAAAGATAGTAATATTTCAGAAATTATGGTCAATGGTCCCAAACGTGTCTATATTGAAAAAAACGGGAAAATTCAATTATCAGATGTTGTTTTTAAAGATGATGAGCATGTTATGAATATTATCGATCGCATTGTTTCATCAGTAGGAAGACATGTTGACGAGTCAAGTCCGATGGTGGATGCGCGATTAGAAGATGGATCACGGGTCAATGTCATTATTCCGCCATTATCGTTAATTGGACCCGTCATAACCATTCGAAAGTTTTCAAAGGTTCCAATTACAGTTGAACAGTTATTAAGTTATGGGTCCGTATCACATAAGATGATTGCTTTTTTAGAAGCCTGTGTTAAAGGAAAATTAAATATTATTGTATCGGGTGGAACGGGAAGTGGCAAAACAACGACATTAAATGTTTTATCTGGTTTTATTCCAGAATCAGAACGGATTATAACAATTGAAGACGCTGCAGAGCTTCAGTTATTTCAGAAACATTTAATCACCTTAGAATCCCGGCCGTCTAATTTAGAAGGACGGGGAAGTATCTCAATTCGTGATTTGGTTATCAATGCATTGCGGATGCGTCCCGATCGGATTATTGTCGGAGAGGTTCGCGCAAAAGAAACAATTGATATGCTACAAGCAATGAATACTGGTCATGATGGATCCCTGACAACGATTCATGCAAATTCCCCACGTGATGCATTATCAAGAATTGAAACAATGGTATTAATGTCCGGAGTTGATTTGCCACTTCGAGCAATTCGGGATCAAACAACATCAGCAATCGATATTATTGTGCAGCAAGCACGATTGCGGGATGGGAGCCGTCGGATTGTAAAAATTAGCGAAATTAATGGGATGGAAGGCGAAACGGTTGTAATGCAGGATATTTTTGCCTATGAAACTGCAGGGCAATTAGACAGCGAGGGAAATTTTATTGGTCAATTCAAGAGTATGGGAATACGGCCTCATTGTGTTGAAAAAATAAAACACAATGGGATCAAAATAAACGATGCGTGGTTCAATGATTAAAATGAATAATGATAGGAGGTGTAAAAATGACGGCATTTCAACTCTCTTTAGTAATTGCTGGGGGATTATTTTTTATTAATTTGATTGCATTACTATTAATTTTTGACAATAAACGGCGGACGGTTAAAAGAATTGATCAGTTAACAAGTAAACATAAAAATAATGACATCATGCGGAAGCACTTGATAAAAAAACGCAATGGGAATAATAATAGTCGCTTCAAAGTATCACAGAAATTAAGCAACGATTTGTTAATGTCGGGAATTTTAATCCGTCCATCCGAATTTTTAGTGATCTGGATTATTGTTGGATTAGGTCCAGGAATTATCACATTACTCGTCAGTAGCAATATTATTGTTGCGATGGGCTTGATGATTATTGGAATAGTAGGACCACCTCTTTATGTAAGGTTTCAACAAAAAAAACGTTTTGAACTTTTTGAAGAACAATTAGTGGATGCGATTGGGATCATTTGTAGCAGTCTAAAAGCAGGACTAACATTTCAACAAACGTTAGTGATTATTTCAAATGAAATGCCTAATCCGATTTCGGAGGAATTTAGGCGAGTTGCAAGAGAACTTAAATTAGGAATAAGTGTTGAAAAATCGTTAACGAACCTTTCGGAAAAAATTAAAAGTAAAAACTTTATGATGATTGTATCAGCAATTTTAATTCAACGACAAACGGGCGGAAATTTAGCAGAAGTTTTAGAAAATATTGCGGGAACAATTAAAGAGCGGTATAAAATAAAAGCTGAAATCAAAGTCTTAACAGCAACAGGGAGAACATCAGGTATAGTTGTTGGATTGATTCCGGTGTTTTTGATTTTGATTTTCATGGTTCTTAATCCAAGTTCTGTTTCCATATTTTTTGAATCAAAATTGGGAATTGGGATGCTTGTTGTTGGCGGTGTTATGGAATTAACTGGGTTTTTATTTATTCAAAAGATTGTTAAGATTAAGTTTTAAATATCGAGTATAAAATAAAAATTAAGAGAGGATAAGAGGATGATTGTATTTGTTGTATGTTTTACGGTATCCGTGTTTATTTTGATTGTTAGCATTTTTAGTAAGGGTGCAAAACAGGCTGAAAATCAACGAAAAAGATTAAATTTAATTAAAAAATCTCATGAAATTCATTTTGATACCGGATTAGAAGAATCGTTTTTGCGAAGAATCATTATCCCATATTCGCGGTCTGTTGTAAAATCGGTATCCAATCTTTTTCCCAAAAGAAAAGATAATAAAAGTCATGAAAAAATGAATCGGAAACTAAAATTAGCGGGATTGGAAATAACAACAAACGATTATAACGCAATACGATTGATTATAGTGGGATCGTTAGTGATAGTTGATGTTGTAATCATGGCTATGATGCCAATTGAATTTGAAATTAAATTATTGAGTGCCATTATAATCGCTTTAATAGGATTAATTGGACCCGCTATTTTTTTAAAGATCAAAACAAATAAACGGCAAGAAGATTTGATTAATGAACTCCCTGATGTGATGGATTTATTGTGTGTTGCGATGGAAGCAGGTTTAGGCTTTGATGCAGCCTTAATAAAAATAAGTGACCGCTTAAACGGGGTCCTAGTGCGTGAATTAAGTCGAGTTCATTTAGAGATTAATATGGGTAAACCGAGGCGAGATGCGCTTCGGAGTCTTGCGGAACGCAATCCCGTCGATGAATTAACGACCTTTGTTGCGGCAATTATTCAAGCCGAAAAGTTAGGTGTCCCAATAAAAAACGCCTTAGTTATTCAGGCTCAGGAATTAAGAATAAAAAGAAGGCAACAGGCAGAAGAAAAAGCGATGAAAGCGCCGGTCAAAATGTTGATTCCAATGGTTGTATTTATTTTACCCGTATTATTTATTGTTATATTAGGACCCTCCGCATTACAGATAATCGATCAATTTGGGGGGATATAATGAATTATTGTAAAGTTTACTGTAATGACGTACTAATTGCTGAAGAAATTAGACAAGCCAATCACTTTTTTGTAAAATTAATTGGCTTGTTAAATGACAAAAAAATAGATGGACAACAGGGATTACTCTTGTTTAAATGTAAACAAATTCATACAATTGGAATGAACTTTCCAATTGATGTGGTTTTTATATCAAAAGAAGGTATAATACTATATATTGAGAATGATTTTGCTAAAGGGAAAATAAGCCATTATATAAAAAATAGCTATTATGCTCTTGAATTAAAAGCAAACGTTGCAAGTTTTTATGCATTAAAAATTGGCGACACGATTCAATTTGATAATGATGTTTAAATTTAGGGGGAATAAATGGGGAAAAATAAAGAGATTAATTTAAATGATTTAAGAGGGAATTCTGTTGTGTCACAGTCAAATATTGTTTTTGGTAAGCGGGTATTTGGAGGATATAACGTCAAACAAGTATCAGACTATATTCAAGGTTTAAAAGAAAGCCTTCGTGATGCCGAAAATTCTTTTAAAGAAAAACTCGATGAAAATTCTGAAATGATGTTAATGCTTGAAAAAGAACGGGATAAAAACAATGCGCTTTATCTAGAAAGTGAAGAAAATAATAAAAAACTAAACGCACAAGTGAATCAACTAATATTAGATAATAAAACCTTAGTTAATCAATTAACTAATCTGAATACAAAATCATTGGACAATGAGAAGCTAAAGAAAGAATTGCTTGAATATCAAGAGAATCATGTGGAACAAGAGAAATTAAAGTCTGAATTTGAAGAATTAAAACAAACATTGGAAGAATTAAATGAACAAGTAGAGGAATACAGCAAAAATGAAAATCCGTCAGATGAGATTAAATCCTATGGCAATATTATCGAAGAAAATAAAATGATTAAAGAAAAATATAACGAGGTTGTTTTTGAAAGAAGTATGCATTTAGCTGAAAAAGAATCATTAACCGATCAAAATTTGAAACTAACATACTCTTTAAAAGAGAGCCGAGAAAAGGTAAAAGAATTAAGGGAATTAATCGTAAAAACAAAATTAAATAATCGGAAAATAGTAACAGAATTTGAAGCAAGAGCCTATGAATGTGCTCAAAATCACCAGAAAAATATGGATGAAATTACAGAAAACATAAAAAACAATCTCAATATTCTTCATTTTGAAAATGAAAATATTGCAAATCTGATTAATAGTCCTTTTGAAAAAATTGATTCTGATATTAGCGATGAAACGATCGAATTGGTTGAGAGATGATTCTGAATTTTATGCATATTGATGCGTTTGATCAAAAAAATATTAATCCCTAGAATCATTAAGTGTGTTATAAATTAAGAGATAATTGAAAAACAGAGTTATTATTAATAATATTAATAAAGATTTCTTGAATTTTTATACAAAATGGTGTATAATTATTGCATTAAGAATTAGGAGGAAAAAATGAAAAGAAAAAGTTTAGTATGGGTAACTCTTATTATTTTAGGAGTAGCATTAATGTTTGTAGGATGTTCAAGTAAGACAGCTGAAGTGGAAGATCCGTTAGCAGATGGCATTTTAACGGCTGGAACAAATGATATGTATCTTCCTTTGGAGTACCGAGACGAAAATAATGAACTCGTTGGATTTGATATTGACCTTGGTCAAGCCATTGCTGATGAATTAGGTGTTGAAATTGAATGGGTTCCAACAGCATGGGATGGTATTTTCAATGGATTAAATGCGAATCAATATGATATGGTATTATCAGGTACAAGTATTACACCTAAGCGTATAAAAGGGTATAGCATGTCTACGCCTTATATTTCAAATGGGATTATTATTGTTTCAAATAAAGGCGATATTCCAGCAGTTACACCTCAAGATTTAGCAGGTAAAACAGTTGGCGTTCAAATTGAAACAACTGCTGATTATGCAGCAGAAGCATTGAAAACTCAAGATGGGGTTGATTATACCGTGAGTAAATTTGATGGTATGCTCGATGCATTTGCAGCGTTAGAAGGAAAACAAATTGATAATATTATGACAGATATAAGCGTTGCTCAATTTTATACAAAATTAAAACCAGAAGTATACGCTATAACATCTGAAATATTGTCAAATGAACCGATTGGTATTACAATGAGAAAATCGGATACAGCATTTGCTGAAAAAATGGATGGCACGTTAGATGCATTAAGAGAAAATGGAAAACTAACGGAATTGTCAATGAAATGGTTCGGTAAAGATGTTACAAAAAATATTGATACAGAATTAAAAGTGATTAATTAATAAATAATAAATAAAACCCAGAATTTCAATTGAAATTCTGGGTTTTATTTCATTTTGATCTTTAAAACAAAAAGATGGTGTGATAAAATAAATAAAATGGAATCAAAGGAGTGATTTAAATGAAAGATGATCGTTATTGGTTATGGTTTATGGGGATCAAAAATATTTCATTAAAACAAAAGAATGCATTATTAAACAAATTTGATACACCAGAAAATATTTATTATATGACAAATGAAACAATTATTCAAACGAAAATATTAACATTAGAAAATATAAATACCTTACGAAGTGATGATGGGCTAATCTTCTCAAAAAAAACACAACACACTATGGAAAAGTATCAGATCGAATTCATATCCAAAGAAAATAAATGGTATCCTAATTCTTTGAAAGAATTATATATGCCTCCGATAGGGCTATACATAAAAGGATTAAAAGAATTGTTAAAAAAACAGCCAATGATTGGAATCGTAGGGTCACGTAATCCTACGATTTTAGCAAAAAAATATGCCCGCGGTTTTGCAAATGAATTAGTGTCGTTTGGCATTACGATTGTAAGTGGATTAGCTTCAGGTATTGATAGTGAGAGTCATTGGGGAAGTATAAATGCAGCGGGAAATACGATCGGTGTTTTAGGAACAGGAATTGATCAATGTTATCCAAAATCAAATCAAAAACTATTTGATTTGATGACAACACAAGGGTTAATTATTAGTGAATTTAATTTAGAAGAGAAGCCTTTGCCGTATCATTTTCCTCAACGCAATCGTATTATTAGCGGATTGTCAGATGGGGTTTTAATTATTCAAGCCCGTCGTAAAAGTGGATCGCTAATAACAGGTAATTATGCTCTTGAACAAGGGAAAAATATTTATGTTATTCCAGGCGATATTAGTAGTACTCAATGGTCAGGCAGCAATCAATTAATCAAAGAAGGTGCAAAATTGGTGTCAGAACCAAACGATATTTTAGAAGATTTTATTATTGTAAATGAAATGAATCGATCAAATAAAAAATATGTTCCTGAAATTAGGGAAGTAGAAATCAATGATCCTGATGAGAAAATAATTTATGATTTAATTAAAAAAGGATATACAACGATCGATGAATGTACTTTTGCTTCAGGATTAGCAATTAATCAGGTTAATATAATTTTAACGATGCTTGAATTAGAAAACGTTATTAAAGTTAAATATGGGAAAATAATATTGGTTTAAGGTGTTTAGGGTATAGTCAAAAAAGAAATTGATTGTGCTTGTTTATTATGGCTTAATTAATTTGAAAAATGGAACTGAGATAAATAGTATTGGGCGATAGTGTATTTTGTAAAAAAACGCCAATCGGTTAGAGTCGTTTAAGAAATAATGGATTGATTAAAACTATTATGTTTGTGTTTGCTCTTTTTCTTTGCTATAATATCGCTGTAAATGATGAATAAAATCAATGATATAAAAATAAAGGAGATGTTCAATGACTAAAACTCTTGTAATTGTTGAGTCACCTGCTAAGGCAAAAACAATCAAAAAGTATTTACCAAAAGGATATGAAGTTGAAGCGACAGTTGGACATGTGATCGATCTTCCTAAAAGTCGAATTGGTATAGATATAGAAAATGAATTTACACCAGAATATATAAAAATAAGAGGGAAAGCGAAATTATTAAACGCGCTTAAAAAAGCTGCAAAAAAAGCAGATATTGTTTATTTAGCAACTGACCCTGATAGGGAAGGGGAAGCAATAGCTTGGCATATGGCTAATTTTCTAGAAATTGATCTGGATACACAATGTCGGATTGAATTTCATGAGGTCACTAAAAAAGCCGTAAATGTTGCAATTGAAAATAAGCGTACTATTGATATTGACTTAGTTAATTCCCAACAGGCACGTCGAATACTTGACCGTTTAGTAGGGTACTCACTGAGTCCTTTTTTGTGGAAAAAAGTTAAAAAAGGTTTAAGCGGAGGACGTGTACAATCCGTTGTTACGCGAATAATTGTTGATCGTGAAGAAGAAATTGAAGCTTTTATTCCGGAAGAATATTGGAATCTTGATTTACTTCTTAAAAAGGAAGATGATGCGGTGACATTTACCTCACGATTTCATTCCGAAAATGGTAAGAAAACAACCATAAAAAATGAAGAAGAAGCAATCAGATTCGAGAAAATTATCTCTGAAAATATGATTCAAGTTAAAAAAGTTACTAAACGTACGCGATTGCAAAAACCACCATTACCATTTACTACCAGTAGTTTGCAACAAGAAGCGTATAAAACCCTTGGGTATACGACACAAAGAACGATGCGTATTGCCCAACAATTGTATGAAGGTGTTGATATTTCAGGAAGAGGTTTGACAGGTTTAATTACCTATTTAAGAACGGATTCAACACGTATTGCAGATGAAGCTGTTAATGATTGCAAATCATATATCTTAGATCATTTTGGAAAAGACTATCTTGGAGTCGAAAAAAAAGTTAAAAAGAAGAAAAATGTTCAGGATGCGCATGAGGCGATTAGACCATCATTAGTTGAGATTACTCCAAGCATTGCAAAAGAATCATTAGAACCAGCCCAGCATCGCTTATATAAGCTTATCTGGGAACGGTTAATGAGCAGCCAAATGGCGGATGCACAATATTTTGTAACAAACGTTGATATTTCATGTGACCAGTTAATCTTTAAAACAAAAGGCGAAATTCAAAAATTCGATGGTTTTACACGCATTAATAAATCTAAGAGTAAAAATGGAAATGATAGTATTCCTGAACTTTCAGAAGGTGAATCATTAAATCGAATTAAAACATCAAAAGAACAAAAGTTTACCAATCCACCAGCACGTTATACAGAAGCTTCATTAGTAAAAATATTAGAAGAAAAAGGAATTGGTCGACCAAGTACGTATGCGCCAACAATTTCTACAATAAAAAATCGTGATTATGTTGAAGTGAAAGAAAAACATTTTCATCCAACAGAATTAGGCGTAACTGTGACACAGTTAATGAAAGAATTTTTTAGTGATGTCGTAAATATCTCATTCACTGCAGAGATGGAAGATAAATTGGATATTGTTTCGGAAGGCAATCTTAATTGGAGAGACGTTATAAAAGAGTTTTATTCAGGATTTGATAAAGAAATGAAAAACGCTCAGGAAAATGCAATTGAAGTATCCATACCAGATCCAGAATCGGATGAAGATTGCGAAATATGTGGACGCCGAATGGTTATTAAAAAAGGGAAATTTGGACGATTTTTGGCTTGCCCAGGTTTTCCAGAATGTAAATTCACAAAACCATATTTCGAAAAAACCGGTGGGATTTGTCCAAAGTGTGGTGGAGAAATTGTAAAACGTTTATCTAAAACGGGGCGAACGTTTTATTCATGCAATAATTATCCAGAGTGTGAATATATGAATTGGGATTTACCAATACCTGAAAAATGCCCTTTATGTGGGAATACACTTTTCCAAAAAGGACTAGGTAAACGAAAATCAATTTATTGCGATAAAGAAGACTGTGGATATAAGAAAGATTTAAAAAAAGAAAGTGAGAAATAACATGTTTCATGCAACGACAATTGTAGGTATTCGTCATAATGGTGAGGTGGCGATTGCTGGAGATGGACAGGTCACTATAGGTGAAAAAATCATCATGAAAAATAAAGCGAAAAAAGTACGGAAAATATATAATGATCAAATCTTAGTAGGATTTGCAGGATCCGTTGCTGATGCATTTACTTTGTGTGAAAAATTCGAACATAAAATTGAACAGTACAATGGTAATTTAAAACGCGCAGCGATTGAATTAGCAAAAGAATGGCGATCGGATAAAATCCTAAGAAAACTTGAAGCACTTCTTATTGTAATGGATAAAACTGAAACCTTGATTTTATCGGGAAATGGAGAAGTGATTGAACCCGATGATGATATTGCGGCGATTGGTTCAGGCGGATCCTATGCTTTGGCTGCAGGTCGCGCATTTAAGGCTAGTTCAAATTTAAGTGCAAAAGAAATGGCTTATGAGTCATTAAAAATTGCATCTGAAATTTGTATATTCACAAACAACAATATTTCAGTAGAAATATTGTAGAAATGGATCTGAAAAAATGAAAGAATTAACACCAAAAAAAATTGTAGTTGAACTTAATCGATATATCATTGGTCAAGATCAGGCGAAAAAAGCAGTAGCAGTAGCACTAAGAAATCGCTACCGACGATCGTTGTTATCTGAAGAATTAAAAGAAGAATTCACCCCCAAAAATATTATTTTAATGGGACCAACAGGTGTTGGAAAAACTGAAATTGCCCGACGGATGGCAAAACTTGTTCGCGCACCTTTTATTAAAGTAGAAGCAACAAAATTTACTGAAGTAGGTTATGTTGGAAGAGATGTTGAATCAATGATTCGTGATTTGGTTTCGACATCCATTCGAAATGTTCAACAAGAAAAAATGAAAGAAGTTTATGAAGAAGCGGAAAAAAATGTTGATAAAATAATTTTAAATTATTTAGTGCCATCGAAGAAGAAAAAAGAATCAATAAAAAATCCTTTTGATATTTTTATGAAACCGACAACGCCAACAACCCAAACTCAAACTGAAATTGAACAGGATGAAAAAAAAGAACAATCAAAAAAAGAACAACGTGTAACCTTGTCAAAAGACTTAAAAGCTGGATTGCTTGAAGAAGAAATTATTGAAATTGAAGTTGATGATGATGGTTCAAAATCCATTGGTATTATGCAAGGCATGAATAACGATTCTATGAGTATTAATATGAATGATATTCTTGGTGATATCATACCACTTAAAAAGAAAATTAAAAAAGTATCTGTTGCAGAAGCACGAAAGATACTTATTAATCAAGAAGCTCAAAAATTGATTGATATGGATCAAGTTAAAGATTTAGGAATTCGCGATGCAGAACAAAATGGGATTATTTTTATTGATGAAATTGATAAAATTGTTGGAAATGGAAACAATCAAGGACCTGACGTATCACGAGAAGGTGTGCAACGTGATATTTTACCAATTGTCGAAGGAAGTACCATTAATACAAAATACGGTCCTGTAAAAAGTAATTTTATTCTCTTTATTGGTGCAGGTGCTTTTCATGTTTCTAAGGTTTCAGATATGATTCCAGAGTTACAAGGTCGTTTCCCGATTAGTGTTCAATTAGATAGTCTGACAGAAAAAGATTTTGTGGAAATATTGACAAATACAGAAAACTCCGTGATTATACAATATCAAGAATTGATTCGAACTGAAAATGTAAATTTAATTTTTGATGATGGTACAATTGAACATATTGCAAAGATTGCTTATTTACAAAATGAAGAAGATGAAAATATTGGCGCACGACGATTGCATACTGTTATGGAAAAACTATTAGAAGAAATTTCGTTTTATGCATCGGATTATGAACAGGATGATTTTGTAATAACGAAAGAATATATTGAACGTATTTTTAAATTATCAGAAAAAGAAAATAATTATCAAAAATATTTATTATAGTAATTAAAAGCAGAAAAAGGTTGCAACGTGTTTCTGAGTATGCTATTATATTACGGTATGTATTACACACATTCTTTGACAAGGTTCAGGTGCCTATTTATAGGTTGAGTTTCTTGATTGATAAGAATGGAGGAAAAACCTAGGAGGAAAAAGATTATGGCATGTGTTTCAATGAAACAATTATTAGAGGCAGGTGTTCATTTTGGACATCAAACACGACGATGGAATCCAAAAATGGCACCATACATTTTTACAGAAAGAAATGGAATTTACATTATTGATTTACAACAAACTGTAAAACGTATTGAAAAAGCATATAATTTCGTAAAAGAATTGGCTGAAAATGGCGAAGAAATTCTTTTCGTAGGAACAAAAAAACAAGCACAAATAAGTATTGAACGTGAAGCAAAACGTAGTGGAAGTTATTGCGTAAACCATCGTTGGTTAGGTGGTACGTTAACAAATTTCGGTACAATAAGTAAACGAATTGATCGTCTTCATGAATTAGAACAAATGGAAGAAGATGGTACATTTGCATTATTACCTAAAAAAGAAGTTATTAAATTAAAACGTCAACGTGAAAAACTTCAAAAATTCTTAGGTGGGATCAAAGATATGAAGGGCATCCCTGGTGCTATTTTTGTTATTGATACTAAAAAAGAAAGAATTGCAATTGCAGAAGCAAAAAAATTAGGAATTCCTATTATTGGGATTGTTGATACCAATTGTGATCCTGATGAAATTGACTATATTATTCCTGGAAATGATGATGCGATTCGTGCAGTTGCTTTGATTTTATCTGTAATGTCAGATGCAATTATTGAAGGTCGTCAAGGAGAACAAGTCGAAGAAATCATTGAAGAACAACCTGTTGTAGCAGAAACAGTTATTGTTGAAGAAACTGTTGTTGTTGAAGAAACTGTTGTTGCTGAAGAAACTGTTGTTGCTGAAGAAACTGTTGTTAAAGAAACAATCGTTGCAGAGTAATTTAATAAATATTTGCTAGGAGGAAAACTGTGGACGCAAAATTAGTAAAAGAATTAAGAGCTAAAAGTGGTGCTGGAATGATGGCCTGCAAGAACGCTCTAGTAGAAACTGACGGAAATATAGAAGAAGCAATGCTTCTTTTGAGAGAAAAAGGATTAGCAGCGACAAATAAAAAAGCAGGTAGAATTGCAGCTGAAGGTATTGTTGAATCCTATATTCATATGGGAGGAAAAATTGGCGTTTTATTAGAAGTCAATTGTGAAACAGATTTTGTTGCAAAAACAGATGGATTTAAAAACTTCGTAAAAGATGTAGCAATGCATATTGCAGCGAGTAATCCTTTATATATTAGTAAAGAAGAAGTACCTGTTCAGGAAGTAGAACAAGAAAAAGAAGTTCTTCGTGTACAAGCACTTAACGAAGGAAAACCAGAAAAGATCATTGAGAAAATGGTTGAAGGACGAATTAATAAATTTTATAAAGAAATTTGTCTTTTGGAACAACCTTTTGTTAAGAACCCAGACCTAACAATTGAAGATTTAGTTAAAGAACAAATTATGACGATTGGCGAAAATGTTAAAATTAGACGATTTGCTCGATTTCAAATGGGTGAAGGTTTAGAGAAAAAAGAAGAAAACTTTGCTGAAGAAGTGGCTAAGCAATTAAATGCATAAACTAAAAAAAGAACACTTAAGTGTTCTTTTTTTAAAGTAGATACGATTGTAAATAATAAAATATTGAGATATAATATAAAAAATGAGAGGGGGACTGTTTTTGGAACCTAAATATAAGCGTGTCATTATTAAATTAAGTGGCGAAGCACTGGCAGGACCAGGAAAGCATGGAATTGATACACCAACAGTTAAAATTATTTGTGAACATATCAAAGAAATTTTTGAATTAGGTGTTGAGATTGCAATTGTTGTTGGTGGTGGAAATTTCTGGCGAGGACGAAGTAGCGAAGGAATGGATAAATCCACAGCTGACTATATGGGAATGCTTGCGACAGTTATGAATGCATTAGGATTGCAAGATGTTCTTGAAGAAATGGATGTTCCAGTTCGGGTACAAACAGCAATAGAAATGAAACAAATTGCTGAACCATATATTAGAAGAAAAGCAATTCGACATTTAGAAAAAAGACGTATTGTGATTTTTGCTTCAGGCACAGGAAATCCTTTCTTTACAACCGACACAACAGCAGCTTTAAGAGCAGCTGAAATAGATGCAGAGATTATTTTACTAGCAAAGAGTATTGATGCAGTATATGATTCAGATCCTAGTATTAATCCAGATGCAAAACGCTATACAGAGTTAAGCTATATTGAAGTTTTAAATAAGGGGTTAAAGGTAATGGATTCCACTGCAACATCGTTGTGTATGGATAACCATATTCCAATTCTTGTTTTTGGCTTGAATGATCCTAAGAATATCTTGCGTGCAATTATGGGTGAAAAAATAGGTACAATTATTCAGGAGGTGTAAATCATGGTTAATGAAATTAAAGCAATTACTAATGAAAAAATGGACAAAGCTCTAAAGAACCTAAATGAAAGCTTAGGAAGTCTACGTGCAGGAAGAGCGAATCCGCGTATTCTAGATAAGGTATTTGTAGATTATTACGGCGCTGCAACTCCTTTAAATCAACTTGGAAGCATTAGTACTCCAGAAGCAAGGATGATTGTTATTCAGCCCTATGATGCAACATCTATCCCCGCAATTGAAAAAGGAATTCTAAAATCTGATCTTGGCTTTAATCCTTCAAATGATGGGAAAATCATTCGACTGCTAATTCCGCAATTAACGGAAGAACGTCGAAAAGATCTTGTGAAACTTGTAAAAAAGTATGGAGAAGAATGTAAGGTTACAATTCGAAATATTCGTCGTCATTCAATACAAGAATTAAAAGATGGAGAAAAAGAAGGCATGATTACTGAGGATGACTTAAAACAAGGTGAAAAAGAAATCCAGAAAGTAACAGACGATGAAATAAAAAATATTGAACTACTTTTAAAAGAAAAAGAGTCAGAAATTTTAGAAGTATAATATTTTTATTTGAAGTAAATTTATTAATTGCTGAAACAATTAAATAAAATTTTGTTAAGAGTGGGGAAACCCACTCTTAAGTATTTTTAACACATAAGTATTGCTGTCGATCATTAACGAAGTAAAAACTAAAATCGATGGGCTAACTTATGGGATAAGGAGATTATATGAAAAAAGTATCGAAAGAGTTTTTCCTAGAAGAATTGATCGCACCAATTGTGGAGTCTTTAGACTATGATTTAACAGATCTAACTTTTGAAAAAAAAGGACAAGATTGGGCTTTAGTATTATTTATTGATTCAACTAATGGCATCACTTTGGATGATTGCGAAAAAGTAAGTCGAGTCGTTAGTGATGTACTTGATGAAAAAGATCCCATTGAGCAGTCTTATTTTCTAGAAGTATCATCGCCTGGAATAGATCGACCAATAAAAAAAGAACGACATTATTTAGCAAATATCAATAAAAAAATCATGATTCATCTTTTTGCACCATTAGATGGTAAAAAGAATATCTCAGGCGTGTTAAAAGAGTACACGAGTGACTATTTGATTTTAGAATGCGACAATAGTGAAACTATAAAGATTGATAATAATAAAATTGCAAAAGCAAATGTTTTGGATGACTTGAATTTTAAGCCACAACCAAAAGATGAGTAATACGAAATGGAGAAACTTATGAACCCGGAGTTTATTGCGGCTCTTGATAAAATTCAAGAAGAAAAGCAAATTGATAAAGAAGATTTAATTGATGCAATTGAGGTAGCAATTACGACTGCCTATAAAAAAAATTATGGTAGTGCACAAAACGTTGAAATTTCTGTCGATCGGATTAATGGCGATATTCAAGTTTACGCAATGAAAGAAATTGTAGAAATCCCTGACAATGATAAATATCAAATCTCACTTGAAAAAGCACGAGAAATTGATCCTAAATATGAGATTGGTGATTTGTTTAGAAAAGAAGTAAGACCGAGAGATTTTGGACGAATTGCAGCTCAAAATGCAAAGCAATTAATTATTCAGCGTATTAAAGAAGCAGAACGAGATATTATTTATAATGATTATTTAGAACGACAAGATGAAGTATTAACAGGGATAATCAAACGTGTTGAAAAAGGAATTGTTTATGTTGAAGTAGGAAAATTAGAAGCAGTGATGTTACCGTCGGAACAAACCCCGGGTGAAACATATTCTGTTAATCAACGTATTAAAGTATACTTATTGATGGTAAAAAAAACAACTAAAGGACCACAAGTCAATGTTTCACGGACACATCCTGGTTTAGTTAAGCGACTTTTTGAATCAGAAGTTCCTGAAATTTTTGATGGAGTTGTAGATATTGTATCGATTTCTAGAGAAGCTGGATCGCGAACAAAAGTTGCAGTAAAAGCAAACGAACCAAGTATTGATCCCGTTGGAGCATGTGTTGGACAAAAGGGTGTGCGTGTCCAAAATATCATTAACGAATTATTTGGTGAAAAAATAGATGTAATTAAATGGAGTGAGACTATTGAAGAGTACATTGCAAATGCTCTCAGTCCTGCTAAAGTTGTTAAAGTCATTGCTAATATTGATGAGAAAACAGCAATAGCAATTGTTGATGATTATCAATTGTCTCTAGCTATTGGTAAAGAAGGACAAAATGTTCGATTAGGTGCAAAGTTAACGGGTTGGAAAATTGATATAAAAAGCAAAATTGATTATGTTGAAAAGAATCAAATTGTAGAAAAATCAACTGAAAAATTAGAAGACATCTTAATGGAATTAAAAGAAGAACTTGAATTAGAAAACTAGGCTTAGTAAGGGTATTATCAATTATTTATGATATAATATGATTATGATTAATGTCGGAGGTATTAACTATGAAAAAAATTCCACAGAGAACCTGCGTCATATGCCATGAAAAATTTGACAAACGGGATTTATATCGGATCGTATCCGATGGTAATGGTAAGATATTTTTTGATCCCACAGGAAAAGCAAATGGCCGTGGAGCATATTTGTGTCAATCAGACGAGTGTATGAATTTATTTTTAAAGAAAAATTATTTAGAACGGGCATTTAAATGTAATATTGAAAAGTCCGTTATAGAAGAAATTCGAAATGCATTAGTAAAAAAAACAGAAAAGAAATAAACCATAATTTGAAAGGAGGAATACTATGTCTAAAGTAAGAGTATATGATTTTGCAAAGAAATATAATATTCCAAGTAAAGAATTCGTAATCATATTGAATCAATATAATGTTCCTGTGAAAAATCATATGAGCGCTTTAACAGAGCAGCAAATTGATGATTTTAAAGGTAAATTTGATAAAGAAAAATATATGAAGGATTTAGCAAACAAAAAAGAGGAGGAAACAAAGGTTGTTTCCGAACCATCAAAGAAAGAAGTTAAAGGTCCTGTAAAAACAGCATCTAAAACAAATACTGCTAAAGTAAGTCCCCAAAAGAAACAAGGTGAAAAGAAGCGTCCTGTTGCTCAAAATCAAGTAAAAGTACGTGATCATAGTAAAAAGGAAAAAACGGCTCGAAGTGTTTACAAACGTAAAAAAGACGAAAAGAAGAAAAATGACCAAACTGAACAAATTTATGAAATTCCAGAAGTTTTAACCGTTGGTGAATTAGCTGAAATTCTTGAGATTGGCGTTACCGATATTATTAAAACACTTATGATGGCAGGTACTATGGTTAGTATCAATCAAGAAATTGATTTTGATACAGCTGAGATTGTCGCTGCAGAGTTTAAAATTGACGTAAAGGCGATTAAAATTGAAGATGTTGTGTCAAAAATTTTAGAAGAATATGATGCAGAAGAAACCTGCAATGAAATAATTCGTCCACCAGTTGTTACGGTAATGGGACATGTTGATCATGGGAAAACATCGCTTCTTGATCGTATTCGTAAAGCGAATGTTATTTCAAGTGAAGCTGGTGGAATTACTCAACATATTGGAGCTTACAGTGTTGAAGTGAATGATCAAACGATCACATTCATTGATACCCCAGGTCATGAAGCGTTTACAGCAATGCGTTCTCGTGGTGCACAAATTACAGATATCGCAATATTAGTTGTTGCAGCTGATGATGGGGTTATGCCTCAAACAATCGAAGCGATTAACCATGCTAAAGTCGCGAACGTTCCGATTTTAGTTGCGATTAATAAAATTGATAAACCGGGAGCAAACCCTGAACGTGTTAAACAAGAATTAACAGAACATGGTTTAGTTGTAGAAGAATGGGGCGGTGATATCATTACGGTTCTTGTTTCGGCTAAAACAGGCGAAGGAATTGATACCTTATTAGAAATGATTATTATTATGTCGGAAATGGAAGAATTAACAGCCGATCCTGATCGTGAAGCCCGAGGAAACGTTATTGAAGCACAGGTAAAACGCGGTAAAGGTCCTGTTGCAACCTTATTAGTTCAACAAGGTACCCTTTATATTGGAGATTCTATTATTTCTGGAACGACCTATGGTAAAGTTAAAACCATGATCGACGACAAGGGGAAACGAATAAAAAAATCTGGTCCATCAACACCAGTTGAAATTTCAGGTTTATCGGATATTCCTGTAGCAGGTGATGATTTTATCGTATTAGCAAATGAAAAAGAAGCACGTCAATTATCAGAAAAACGCAAGGAATTGCAAAAGGGTGAACGCCAACGTCGTTCAAATATCTCGCTTGAAGATTTATTTAGTCAAATTCAAGAAGGCAATATCCAAGACATAAATATTATCATTAAGGCGGATGTACAAGGATCGATTGAAGCAATTAAACAATCGCTTGAAAAATTAGATATTGAAACAGTCCGAATCAATGTAATCCATGGTGCTGTTGGCGCGATTAACGAAACTGATGTAATGCTTGCAGCAACATCCAATGCAATTATTATTGGTTTTAATGTAAGACCTGACAAAAATGCACTTAAACTTGCCGATACGGAAGATGTTGATATTCGATTATATCGCGTTATTTATGATGCTATTGAAGATATTAAAAAAGCAATGGAAGGCATGCTTGCTCCAGAATTTAAAGAAAAAATAGCTGGAAATGCCGAAGTAAGAGAAGTCTTTAAAATTCCTAGTATCGGTACAATTGCAGGATGTTATGTAACGGAGGGTAAAATAAATCGGAATAATGATATTCGAATTATTCGAGATGGTATTGTTGTTTTAGAAGGAAAAATTGAATCTTTACGTCGCTTTAAAGATTCTGTTAAAGAGGTTAATACAGGGTATGAATGTGGTATCGGCATTGAAAAATTCAATGATTTAAAAACAGGCGATATTATTGAATCATTCCTTATGGAAAAAATAGAACGATAAAGAATTGAATTTCATTATATGCATAAAACGATAGCAAGTTATAATACTGTTTTGTGCATACAATGAAAATGCTTGTACAATAATGAAGGAGGTATAGCTATGGCATCACATCGTGGCGAAAAAATTAATGGACAAATTCAACGTGAGTTAAGTTTGATTATTATCCATAAAATGAAAGATACACGGATTAAAGATAGCAATGTAAGTATTACCAGTGTAAAAGCGACTCAAGATCTAAAAACCGCAACAGTTTATGTCAGTGTTTTTGGAAGTGAGGATCAAAAAAGATCAGTTCTTGAATTACTTAATAATGCTAAAAGCTTTTTAAGATCGAGTCTTGGTCAAGTGATAAAGGTTCATTCTGTACCAGCATTAATATTTAAAATCGATGATTCAGTTGAATATGGTATGCATATTGAAGCAATTTTAAATAACATCAAAAAGGATAAAAAGTTGAAGGATAATAATGAAGAAAATTCCAACTGAAATCATTGATAATTTTTTAGATAAGGATGACTTTCTAATTTTGATGCATCAAAAACCAGATGGGGATGCAATTGGCTCTGCGATTGGATTAGGAAAAGCCTTGAAAAGTTTAGGAAAAAATGTCGATTATTATGTTGATATTCCAATTGAGGAAAAACTTCTTATTTTTCCAGAAATAGATAAATTCAATCAATTAATAAAACAATCGTATGATACGATTGTATTTTTAGATTGTTCAAATTATGATTTTGCATTTAAACCGGAAGAGTTTCCAAAATTTCAAACGACGATTGTGATTGACCATCATAAAAGTAATACTTTTTATGGTGATCTTAATATGGTTGAGATTACATCGGCAACAGCAGAAATTGTTTTCAGGATCATAAAAGCAATGGATGTTTTGTGCGATAAAGAAATGGCGGAAGCAATATTTACAGGGATTTCAACCGATACGGGTAGTTTTCAGTTTTCAAATGTAACAGCAGATACTCATCGGATTTTAAGTGAATTACTTACAATTCATCCTGATTTTTCATCGCTTTCTAAACGTTTGCATCATTATCGAAGTTTTTGTCAAATGAAAATGACAGGGGAAGCAATTCATTCATTAGAAATATTGGAAGACACACCTATTGCGATTATGTTTTTAGATAATGAAACCATCAATAAGTGTGGTGGAACTCTTAATATTAGTGATGATGTTGCAAATATTGGACAAAATGTTATTGGTGTTGTTATGACGGTTTTAATTAAAGAAGTATCGAAAGGAAACTATAAAGTTTCAATTCGTGCAAAATCACCGTATGATGTGCATGAGATAGCGGTTAGTTATGGTGGTGGTGGTCATGAACGTGCAGCAGGATTTAGTTATTCTGGAGAATTGAGTAGCTTGAAAATCGAATTGCTGAATTTTTATCGAAAAAAAAGGAAAACAAATGAGTGATTTTCATGGGTATTTAAATGTATATAAAGAAAAAGGAATGACATCGCACGATGTTGTTTTTAAGGTGCGAAAAATATTAGGTACAAAAAAAATCGGACATACGGGAACATTAGATCCAGATGCAGAAGGTGTTCTTGTTTTATGTATTGGAAAAGCGACTAAAATGGTTGAATACATTGTGGAACACGACAAGATCTATGAAGCAGAAATTATTTTTGGAATGGAGACGGATACCTGTGATTTATCTGGAAAGGTTCTGTCCGAAGAGAAATCAAGAATAAAAAAGCCTGATTTGTTAAAAATATTATCGCAATTTACAGGAAAAATTAGGCAACAACCGCCGATTTATTCTGCAATTCGTGTGAATGGGAAAAAATTGTATCATTATGCTCGAAGTGGTGAAACGGTGGAGATTCCTTTTCGAACGGTGTCAATATCAAAGATTGAATTGCTTGAGTTTTCTGAAACGAAACAGAAAGCGAAAATAATGGTATCGTGTTCAAAGGGAACGTATATTCGTTCACTATGTCGTGATATCGGTCGTGTTCTTGAAAATTATGGTTGTATGGGGAATTTAGTGCGACATGGTGTTGGTGAATTTATCAGTAAGCATGGTTTAAAATTAGCAGAAATTCAAGAGCATGTTGATAATGAAACATTGCAAAAGCATCTTTATCCATTGGAATTTTCCCTTGATCGCTATCGTTGTGTTTCAGCGAATGAACAAGGAAGAAAGTTTTTAATTAATGGGAATAAGCTCTACCAATGGAATGCGATTCAATCGTTTGATGACTATTTACCATCAGAAATTTTACGCATGTATGATGGCGATCGATTAGTTGGTATGGGAACTTTTATCGAAAGTGATGAAAATGCATATATAAAGCCATCAAAACTATTGTGAGGTAAGAAATGACAAAAGAAATGTATCATGGAGAAGAAATTGTTTTAGCTTTAGGTTTTTTTGATGGTGTGCATCTTGGACATCAAGCATTATTGGATGAAACACTTAAAATCGGACGTGAAAAAAAAATAAAAACAGGTGTGATGACATTTAAAGAGCATCCCTTAGAATTGATTTTTCCAAAATACACACCATGGTTAATTACAACGAATAATGAGAAAGTTAAACGCATTGAAGATTATGGAATTGATTATGTTTTTATTAATTCTTTTTCTGAGGTTTTAATGAAATTATCACCGGAAGAATTTATTAAAGATTATTTATTAAAAGAGTATAATGTGAAAACAGTGGTGGTTGGTTTTAATTATAATTTTGGTTATAAAGGTGTTGGAACAACTGAAACATTAAAAAAGCTAGGGAAGATTTACAAGTTTTCAGTTAAGATTATTCCACCTTGTATTATTAACAAACATTCAGTAAGTTCAAGTTTTATTCGAGAATTAATCAGTTGTGGTCAAGTTGAGCAAGTCAAAAACTTTCTAGGGCATGATTATTCATTAACTGGAAAAGTTGTAAAAGGAAAAGGTTTAGGCCATCAATATGGGATACCAACTGCAAATCTTTTATTATATAAAAAAACAATTTTACCAAATGCTGGGGTTTATTTTACAATAGTGCACTATCAAAATCAATCGTATTATGGACTTACAAATCTTGGATTTAATCCAACATTTGAAAAGCATCCCTTTACAATTGAAACCTATATTTTTGATTTTAATAAAAGAATTTACGATGACGAAATTACAATTGATTTCAAACAAAAAATTCGGAACGAAATTAAATTTGAATCCATTGAGGAATTAATACAACAAATTAAAATAGATATAAAAGACATTAGAAATAATTATATTGACTAAAACTATTTACACTTTAAGGTGTTTATGCTATTATAACAAAGTTGAACCCATTCTCTTAGTTTTTTGAAGCTCCAACAAAATACTCAGTTTATGGATTATTTATAATTTAAGGAGAAAGATAATGATTAGTAAAGAATTAAAAGCTCAAGTTGTAGAAGATTACAAAACACACGAAGGTGATACAGGATCACCAGAAGTTCAAGTTGCATTATTAACTGCTCGAATCAATGATCTTAATGGACATCTTCAAATCCACAAAAAAGACCATCATTCACGCCGTGGTTTATTAAAACTTGTTGGACATAGAAGACGATTATTAACTTATTTAAAGGGTAAAGATATCACACGATATCGTGAACTTATCCAACGATTAAATTTAAGAAAATAATTAAAGGCGGAGTATTCCGCCTCTTTTTTTTAAAAAAAACAGAAAGTGAGAAATAAATGAATATTTTTGAAACTCAAATTGCGGGACGCCCATTCCGAGTAGAAATTGGTGAAGTTGCTCAACTTGCAAAAGGTGCGGCAATGATTCGATATGGAACGACAGAAATTTTAGCTGTGGCGTCGGCTTCGAAAAAGCCACGAGAAGGAATGGATTTTTTTCCTTTAAGTTGCGATTATGAAGAAAAGCAATATTCAGTTGGGAAAATACCAGGTGGATTTATAAAAAGAGAAGGCCGTCCAACAGAACGTGCAATATTAAATTCACGTTTAATGGATCGACCACTACGACCATTATTTCCAAAAGGATTTAGAAATGATGTACAGGTTATTGCAACTGTTATGTCAGTTGATCAGGATAACGCTCCAGAAATTGTTGCGATGATTGGATCATCCATTGTATTATCAATTTCGGATATACCTTTTAATGGTCCAACAGGATCAGTAGCAGTAGGCTATGTTAATGGCGAATATGTTATTAATCCAAATGAAGAAGAACGTGGCCTAAGTGATTTAAGTCTTGTTGTATCAGGAACAAAAGATGCGATTATGATGGTTGAAGCAGGAGCAAATGAAGTATCAGAAGCTGTGATGCTTGAAGCGATATTACTTGCACATAAAGAAATTCAAAAAATTGTTGAGTTTATAGAAGAAATCGTAAAAGTAGTCGGTAAAGAAAAAGTAGAATACAAGCTTTCAGTACCATCAGAAGAAATAAAAACAGCCGTAACAAAATTTACAGGAGATCAATTAAAATTAGCCGTAAAAACACCTGATAAAATCGAACGTTTTGAAAAAATAGATGGCGTAAAAGCTTTAGTTAAAAAACATTTTGAAGATATTTATCCAAATGATGGAAATAAAATAGATGAAGTTTTAGGATCACTTGTAAAACAGGAAATTAGAACAATGATTCTTGTTGATCGTATTCGTCCAGATAACCGTAAAATGAATGAAATTAGACCAATTTCTGCAAAAATTGATTATCTAGCACGACCACATGGCTCAGGTTTATTTACACGCGGCCAAACCCAAGTATTATCAGTGGTAACTCTAAGCGTGTTAAGAGATGTTCAGATGCTTGATGGTTTATCAACAGAAGAATCAAAACGTTATATGCATCATTATAATTTCCCTTCTTATAGTGTTGGTGAAGCACGACCATCCCGTGGACCAGGGCGACGTGAAATTGGGCATGGTGTTTTAGCAGAGCGTGCATTGTTACCAATGTTACCATCACAAGATGATTTCCCATATGCGATTCGAGTTGTTTCAGAAGTCTTAAGTTCTAATGGATCAACATCCCAAGCAAGTGTATGTGGAAGTTCACTTTCACTCATGGCAGCTGGGGTACCATTAAAAGCACCGGTTGCAGGAATTGCAATGGGTTTAATTAAAGAAGGCGATAAATTAGCTATTTTATCAGATATCCAAGGATTAGAAGATTTCCTAGGTGATATGGACTTTAAAGTTGCAGGGACAAAAGATGGGATTACAGCCATTCAAATGGATATAAAAATTGATGGGATTAATAAGGAAATTTTAACTGAAGCCCTTGAACAAGCACTCGTTGCCCGTCTTCATATTTTGGACATTATGAATGCTGAAATTTCAGAACCTAGAAAAGATTTATCATCAAATGCACCACGCATTATTATTGTTCAAATAAAACCAGATAAAATTAGAGACGTTATCGGCTCTGGCGGAAAAGTTATTAATAAGATTATTGATGATACTGGGGTTAAAATTGATATTGAAGATGATGGTCGCGTGTTTATTGCAGCAACGGATACAGAATCCGGCAACAAGGCAAAAGAAATGATTGAAAATATTGTAAGAGAAGTTGAAGTTGGCGAAGTCTTTACTGGCAAAGTTGTTCGTCTTATGAACTTTGGAGCTTTTGTATCAATACCAGGCGACAAAGATGGATTAATCCACATTTCTAAACTTGCAAATGAACGTGTTAATGCAGTAGAGGATGTTGTGAATATTGGTGATGAAGTTTTAGTAAAAGTAATTGAAGTTGATGCACAGGGACGTATTAATTTATCCCGTAAAGCGATGCTTCCTGAGGAATAGAACCATGTTAAATCAGTGTGAAGTAAAAATAGTAAATCAATCAAATTATCCAATGCCAGCGTATCAAACATCAGGATCAGCAGGAATGGATTTATATGCAAATTTAGATGAGAATTTAGTTTTATTACCACACCGTGTCTATCAAATACCTACAGGGATTTTTTTAGAAATACCTGTAGGTATTGAAGCTCAAATCCGTGCACGCAGTGGATTAGCATTTAAACATGGTCTAAGTTTAGTGAATGGCATTGGTACAATTGATTCTGATTATCGTGGTGAAATAAAAATTATTATGATTAATCTTGTTGATACACCATATTTGCTTGAACCTGGGGTTCGTATTGCCCAAATGGTTTTTTCTGAATATTTACAAGCTCAATTTTTAGAAGTGGATTCTTGTGAAAAATTAGAGGAAACAAAACGTGGTGATGGTGGATTTGGGCATTCTGGCGAATAAATATCGTTACTATTTTATTCCTATAAAAGTAGTAAGCCTAGAAACTTCTTTTTCTATTATTACTTCATAAAGTTGGCACTATTATTTTTATAGATTTACTATAAGGCGCGGATATTCTGCGCCTTTTTTATATAAGAGGAGAACAATGGCTGTAAAAAAAAATAATGTTAAAAAAAAGAAATCAAATAACACGATGAGTAAAACACGTCAATCAAAAAAAACATTGAATCAAAAAGGAAAAGGTTTTGCAAGTAATTTAGGAATGGGTGCTTTTCTAATTATTATTGGACTTTTTTCCGCTTTTTCCTATGTTAGCTTTAATGCAGGTATTGTTGGTAATTTTATCAGTCTTGTATTTAGTTATTCCTTTGGTGGATTATCTCTTTTTATGTCAATCTATTTGTTTGCATTAGGATTATTTTTTGCATTGAATAAAATTAATGAATGGAAGCAAACTTTTCTATTAGTCCTTGTTTTGTTAATTAATGGGATGATTGCATTTACAATTTATGCTCCTAATTTAATGGAGTATGGAATAAAGGATTTATTTTCATTGGCTCAATATGGACAATATGGTGGCATTATTGGGATACTATTAGGAACCTTGTTTATTAAGTTGTTTGCACTAAAAGGAACAATCCTGATAATGCTAATAACATCATTAATTGTGCTTGTAATTATTTTCAGAAATAGTTTGAAAAAATATTGGAGATATATAAAAAAGAAGAATGACGAAGCACCACCGATTTCTGAACGTCTCTCAGAGAAAAGGGATAAAAGCAAAGAAAAAAAGCGCATAAAAAGCGAAGTGAAAGCAACAAAAAATAGAACATCCGAAACAACATTGATTCCCCCAATTGATCTTCTACTAAAGGATCATGCCTTATTTGAACCATTAGAGCAAAAAACTCAATTCGAAGTCGAACCACTATTAACAGTGGTTGATAATCCAGTATTAAATAAGGAATCACCTAAAAAAAGTGGTTTGTTTGAGCCGGTATCGAAATCAAAAAAGAAATCAAAAAAGAAAACAGTGATGGATCCTTTTGGCTTTATCGAGGAAGAGATTGAAGTGAAAAATAACAGTCCGATAAAAATTCATGAGAATTTCTTAAATCCAATTGAACCGATAGAGACTAAGGAAAGTAAAAAACGTCATAAAAGCAGTGAATCGGATAACGAAAAACATGAGTTGATTCATATTGATGAAAAAAACGAAGACTATGTGTATCCTTCGTTAGATTTATTAAATCCAAAAGTGGTTAAAAAAAAGTCAAAAAAGAATGATGTTTTAAAAAAAGCGAAAATTATTGAAGAAACCTTAAAGAATTTTGGGGTGCGTGCAAAAATTATTGAAGTGAATGTTGGTCCAAGTATTACACGGTTTGAGTTACAACTTGATCCTGGTGTGAAAGTTAATAAATTTGTGAATTTATCGAATGACCTTGCTTTAAGTTTGGCAACATCCGATATTCGAATTGAAGCACCAATTCCTGGAAAAGCAGCCGTTGGGATTGAAGTTCCAAATGATGTTTCGGAAATTGTTGGGTTGCGAGAAATAATTGACAAACCACAGTTTATTAAGAATAAAAGTCCCTTGACCTTTGCATTAGGAAAAACGCTTTCAGGCGAAAATGTTATTGGTGATATTAGTAAAATGCCACATGTGTTAATTGCTGGTGCAACAGGTTCAGGGAAAAGTGTGTGTATTAATAGTATTATTATTAGTTTAATTTATAAATCATCGCCAGAAGACGTTCGATTTATTATGATTGATCCTAAAATGGTTGAATTAAATCAATTCAATGCGATCCCTCATTTGTTAATCCCAGTGGTAACTGACCCAAAAAAAGCATCATATGCATTAAATTGGGGGTTGAAAGAAATGACGGATCGGTATATGCTATTTAAAGAACACAATGTTCGAGATATTGAAGGTTATAATCATTTAGTTCAAAGTACAGGAGAAAAAAAATTACCTCGGATTGTAATTGTAATAGATGAATTAGCAGATTTGATGATTACCTCTCCAAAAGAATGTGAAAATGCGATTTGTCGTATTGCTCAATTGGCGAGAGCATGTGGGATTCACTTAGTCATTGCGACACAACGTCCATCAGTTGATGTTATTACAGGATTAATCAAAGCCAATATTCCATCGCGAATCGCTTTTTCAGTTGCTTCAAATACAGACTCACGAACCATCTTAGATATGGGAGGTGCAGAAAAATTATTGGGAAAAGGGGATATGTTATATTTCCCAGTTGGTCAATCAAAACCCACCCGTGTTCAATGTACCTACGTTTCGGATGCGGAAATTAATCGCGTCATTGAGGCAGTGTCCGTAACAAAGAGCGAACCCTATGATGCATTAATGGAAGAAGCAATATTAAAAGAACCAACCCAAAAAAAGAAATCAAGACAAGGTGATGTTTTGGTTGATGAGGCGATTGCAATTGGATTTGAATACCATCAATTATCGACATCGATGTTACAAAGAAAGCTACAAGTTGGTTATGCAAGAGCGGGAAGAATTATTGATGAATTGGAAGAACGAGGAATTATTTCTGGACCCAATGGAAGTAAACCGCGTAAGATTTTAGTTTCGGAAGATGATTATAGACAATCATCAGTAGGTGAAAAATGAAAAATAAAACAATTCATATCACAACATTAGGGTGTGATAAAAATACGGTTGATTCTGAGTCAATGCTTGGACTAATTGAAGAAAAAAAATTTATAATTAAAGATGCTCCTCAAAATGCAGAGATTATTATTGTAAATACGTGTTGTTTTATTCAAGAAGCGAAAGAACAATCCATTGATTATATTTTAAACTATGCTAATTATAAAAAAACAGGAAAATGTAAACTATTGATTGTAGCAGGATGTATGGCTGAACGTTATCATGAAGAATTACGTCAAGAAATAAAAGAAATTGATGGATTTTTAGGGGTTGGGCATTTTGAAAATATTATGGATCTCATTGAAAACTTTACCAAGAATGACAAAATTGATGATTCTATTTATATGGGTAATATTAATAAATCGTGTGATTCTCAAATTAAACGCTATATTAAAGAGGACACGTATTCAACCTTTGTAAGAATAAGCGAAGGATGTAATCATGGCTGTACGTATTGTATTATTCCCAAAATAAGAGGCGCTTATCGCAGCCGAAAATCTGCCGATATTTTTGACGAATTAGCAGATCTTCAAAAAAAAGGAATTAAGGAAATTATTTTAATTGGTCAGGATATTGCACCTTATGGAAGTGATCTAAAAGAAGCGATTGATTTGCCTGATTTACTCGAAAAAATAGCAAGTACATTTAATTTTCACTGGATTCGCATGATGTATTTATACCCAGAAGGTGTGACGCCTAAATTATTACAGGTTATAAAAAACAATCCTAAAATTTGCCGATATTTTGATATTCCTCTTCAACATACGCAAAATGAGATCCTAAAACACATGGGTCGTAAAATGACGTATGAAAAAATAGAAGAGATGATTCTAAAGATTCGGAAGGTTCTACCAGATGCGGTCTTAAGAACCTCAATTATTACAGGTTTTCCTGGCGAAACAAAAGAAAACCATTTAGCTTTACTAGATGCTATAAAAATATTGAAATTTGATCATCTAGGAGCATTTAAATATTCCCAGGAAGAAGATACACCTGCAGCTGAGTTTCCTCACCAAATAATGGAAGGAACAAAGGAAAAACGCTATAATGAGATTATGATGACCCAACAAACAATTTCCCTTGAAAAAAATCAGTCACATGTCGGACGGATATTAGAAGTATTAATTGAGGGAAAAGAAGACAATGAGTATAGTGGTCGATGTTATGGGGATGCTCCTGAAATTGATGGAGCGGTTTATATTGATAGTAAGGGGGCAGTATTACAAATAGGAACGTTTTATTTTGTGAAAATAGTGCATGCACTTGAATATGATTTGATAGGAGATATTGAAAATGAATTTACCCAATAAAATTACTATGGTAAGAATAATTATGATTCCATTTTTCATTGCCGCTTTATTGATTGAGTTTCCATTTCACCAACCGATTGCAGCGGGGTTGTTTATTGTAGCAGCACTGAGTGATAGTCTAGATGGTTATTTAGCGAGAAGCCGAAATTTAGTGACAGATTTTGGAAAGTTCATGGATCCTTTAGCCGATAAATTACTTGTTTGTTCAGCCTTAATATGTTTTGTACAATTAGGTTCAGTTCCAGCTTGGATTGTTATTGTCATTATTGCGCGTGAATTTGCGATAACTGGTCTTCGAACATTAGCAGCGTCCGATGGGATTGTTATTGCGGCAAGTAAATGGGGAAAAGCAAAAACAATGTCACAAATGATTGCAATTGTTATAATCTTATTTAATAATTGGCCTTTTTCATTAATTAATTGGCCAGTAGCAACAATCATGATTTATATCGCAACAGCGTTAACCATTTATTCAGGATATGACTATTTCAGATTAAATAAAAAAGTATTTCGTTCAATGTAATGAAGTGCTGAAAGGACATCATAATGAAATGCGAATTAATATCTGTAGGGACGGAACTATTAGTTGGAGATACGTTAAATACAAATGTATCCTATTTATCACGCGAATTATCGTTATTAGGAATTAAAGTATGCTATCATACAATAGTTGGCGATAACCCAGAGCGTTTAGAAGAAGTTATAAAAATAGCATGTCAACGGTGTGATTTAATTATTACAACCGGTGGTTTAGGACCAACTCAAGATGATTTAACAAAAGAAGTAATCGCTAAGATATTCGATCGAAAATTGATTCAAGATAAAAAAACATTACAAACATTACAATCATATTTTGAAAATCGCGAATATAAAATGACGGAAAACAATTTAAAACAAACCTTTATTCCAGAAAATGCTAAAGTGATTAATAATTCCTGTGGTACTGCTCCAGGAATTGCGATGAAAGAGTCTGATAATACAATAATTATGCTTCCAGGACCCCCACGTGAAATGATATGTATGTTTGAAGAATCCGTAAGAGAACATATTAATATGGAAAAAAAGCAGGAAGTTATTTCACGGTATTATAATATGACAAACATTGGTGAATCAGCTGCAGAGGATCGTCTATTGGATTTGATTGATAAGCAAGATAATCCTACGATTGCAACCTATGCAAAAATGGGAGAAGTACTTGTTCGCATAACGGCAAATGGTCATGAAAAGAAGCACTTGAATATTTTATTGGATCAATATGAAGAAATAATGCTTAAGCGTTTTAAAGAAAACATTTTTTCATTTTCAAAAGATCCGTTACATAAAGCAATTGGAAATTTATTATTAGAAAAAAATATTTCCATTGCAGTTGCAGAATCATGTACTGGCGGATTAATTGCTTCTAAATTAACTGAAGTTCCAGGAATTTCTAAGATCTTTGGAATGGGTATTGTTTCATACTCGAATGCAGTTAAACAAAAGTTACTTCATGTAAAAGAAGATACCTTATTAAAATATGGAGCGGTAAGTGACGAGACAGCTCGAGAAATGTGCGATAATTTAAAAGAATTATCACAAGCAGATCTTACGGTTTCGGTAACGGGTATTGCAGGTCCGAGTGGGGGATCAAAAGAAAAGCCAATTGGCTTGGTATATATTGGCGTAAATTATAAGGGCGTTACAGAGGTATATCCTTGTCATTTCAAAGGTGATCGTGAAATGATACAAATCAAAACGTCAAATAAGGTGTTTTATCTGATACGTAAAACAATTATTGGATAAGCGTATCATTTTAAAATTTAGAGTTAAAATAAGAAGAGGATAATAAAAATGGCTGAAAAAAATAAAGTGGAAAAATTAACAGAAAAAGAAAAAGCATTAGAGGTGGCACTTAAAAATATTGAAAAAAGTTTTGGAAAAGGGGCAGTAATGCGTCTTGGTGATGATGCGGCTAAGCTAAATATTGATGTCATATCGACTTCATCGATTGGTCTTGATATAGCTCTTGGAGTTGGTGGCGTTCCAAGAGGAAGAGTCGTTGAAATATTTGGTCCAGAATCATCTGGTAAAACGACACTTGCGCTTCATATCATTGCAGAAGCACAAAAAACAGGGGGGAACGCAGCATTTGTTGATGCAGAACATGCTCTTGATCCTATTTATGCCAAAGCTTTAGGTGTGGATATTGATAATTTATTAGTAGCGCAACCTGATACGGGTGAACAGGCATTAGAAATTGTTGAAGCATTAGTGAGAAGTAATGCAATTGATGTTGTTGTTATTGATTCAGTAGCAGCGTTAGTTCCAAGAGCTGAGATAGATGGTGAAATGGGAGATTCTCATATGGGTCTTCAGGCACGATTAATGTCACAAGCATTACGAAAAATGACAGGAGCTATAAAAAAATCAAATACAACAACGATATTTATTAATCAATTGAGAGAAAAAATTGGAGTTATGTTTGGAAGTCCTGAAACAACAACAGGTGGACGTGCACTTAAATTCTATTCGTCAGTTCGAATTGATGTTCGACGGATTGAAACCTTAAAAAAGGGACAAGAAATGATCGGAAATCGTACACGAGCTAAAATTGTAAAAAATAAAATTGCACCCCCTTTTAAAATTGCAGAATTTGATATTATGTATGGAAAAGGAATTTCAAGAGAAGGCGATCTTCTTGATGTTGGGGTAAATTTTGAAATTGTTGATAAATCAGGTTCATGGTTTTCATATAAAGAACAACGCCTCGGACAAGGCCGAGATAATTCAAAGGAATTTTTAATGGCTAATCCCGATGTTGCAAATGCAATTGAGAAAGAAATCAGAGAAAAAAACAAACCTGAAGTTATAGAAGAAGACAATGAAAATCCCGAAGAAGACAATAACAAATAAGAAATCAAGCAAAATAATCATTAAAATCGAACTATTTAAGAAAAGAATCCTATTATTAGGATTCTTTTCTTGTTTTATTTAAAATATATACAAACTCGCTTCTTTGTTTCTTGACACTAATTTTAAAAAAGTATAAAATGTACATTATGATGAGTGTAATAAAAAATTGACTATGAATCTTATAAGGAGGTGAACATTATAGACATACTAAACATTATCTTATCCATTTGTATTGTATTCGCTTTTGTTATTGGATATATTACTCGGAAGAAAATTGCCGAAGGAAAAATAAAAAATGCAGAAACAGAAGCAATTGTAATAGTAAATGATGCTGTAAAAGAAGGGGAAACGTTAAAAAAAGAATTACTATTTAATGCCAAAGAAGAATCTTTAACATTAAAAGAATCCATTGAACGTGATAACCGTGAAAGAAGAAATGAACTTCAAAAAATGGAAAATCGTTTAGTTCAAAAAGAAGATAATCTTGAAAAAAAATTAACGAATCTTGAACGAAACGAAGAAAATTTGAGTAAACGGAATAAAGAACTCGAAAAGAAAAAAGAAAAGTTAAACAGCTTAATTGATGAACAAACAAAAGAATTAGAACGTATTTCAGGTATGACTTACGACGAAGCGAAGGTTATCTTGCTAGATGATGTAAGTAAAGAAACGCGACGTGAAGCAGCGATTATGATTCGTCAAATCGAAGCAGAATCAAAAGCAACTTCAGATAAAAAAGCGAAAGAGTTAATTGCTCAATCGATTCAACGTTGTGCTGCGGATCATGTTGCAGAACATACCATTACGGTTGTAAATTTACCGAATGATGAAATGAAAGGCCGGATTATTGGTCGCGAAGGACGAAATATTCGTACGCTAGAAACTTTAACAGGGATTGATTTAATTATTGATGATACGCCAGAAGCAGTTATTTTATCTGGCTTTGATCCAATACGACGAGAGGTTGCACGATTATCTCTTGAAAAATTAATTATTGATGGACGAATTCATCCAGCAAGAATTGAAGAGATGGTTAAAAAATCTCAAAAAGAAGTGGAAAATATAATTAAAGAAGCTGGAGAACAAGCGTGTTTTGATACCGGCATTCATGGATTACATCCTGAAATTGTAAGATTACTTGGACGATTGAAGTATCGTACAAGTTATGGACAAAATGTTCTTAAGCATTCAATTGAAGTCTCACATTTAGCTGGGATTATGGCCGCGGAACTTGATGGCAATATTAAAATTGCGAAACGTGCAGGTTTATTGCATGATATTGGAAAAGCGATTGATCATGAAGTTGAAGGACCACATGTGGAAATTGGGGTTAATCTCCTTAAAAAGTACAAAGAAAATAAGAATATTATTCATGCTGTAGAAGCTCATCATGGTGATGTTGAAGCACGAACGATGGAAGCAGTTTTAGTTCAATCAGCCGATGCAATATCAGCAGCACGACCAGGTGCAAGAAGAGAAACCTTGGTTTCATATATTCAGCGATTGCAAGAATTAGAAACCATTGCAACCTCATTTGATGGGGTTGAAAAAGCATATGCAATTCAAGCTGGACGTGAAGTTAGAATTATGGTTAAACCGACTGAAGTTGATGATGAAGGCATGATTTTATTGTCACGTGATGTTGCTAAAAAAATCGAATCTGAAATGGAATATCCTGGAAACATCAAGGTAAACTTGATTCGAGAAACACGCGCGAGTGATTATGCAAAATAAGGGGAACTAAACCCTTAGGCTTACAATACTGTAGACAACGATCTAATAGCATCGACAATTAGTCGGTACGGAAGTTTGTCAACAAAAAAAGGGGAGTTTATCTCCCCTTTTTTTTAACAATAAAATTTAAAAGGAAATGCAATGAAAATATTAATACTTGGTGATATTTATGGACGTCCTGGACGACGTATTTTAAGGGATCAACTACAGGAAATTATTAAAGAAAATGTGATTGATTTTACAATTGTAAATGGTGAAAATGCTTCAGGAGGAAATGGATTAACGGTAAAAAATGCAAAAGAATTACTTGCAATGCCAATTAATGCAATTACAATGGGAAATCATGTTTGGCAACAGAAAGAATTATTAACTGAAATTGATCAGTTTTCTCAAATTATTCGTCCGTTGAATTATCCAGAACCCTGTCCAGGAAAAGGATATCATATTTTTGAATATCAGAATAAAAAAATAGGGATTGTTAATTTATCAGGACAAATATTTATGCCAAGTCTGAATTGCCCATTTAATACAATTAAACCAATAATGGAAAAGTTAAAAGAAAATTCAGATATTATTATTGTAGATTTCCATGCTGAAGCAACATCTGAAAAAATTGCTTTTGGATATTTCTTGGATGGATTTGCGACAGTTGTTTATGGTACCCATACCCATGTTCAAACGGCAGATGAACGACTATTACCCAAAGGAACAGCCTACATTACTGATATTGGAATGACAGGTCCATTAAATGGTGTTATTGGTGTTGATAAGGATATTATTTTAAGTAATATGCTTACAAAACGACCAAATCGCTTTGTGACAGCAACAGGTGCTGTTCAAATTAATGGGATTATTCTAGAAATCAATGATGAGACGAATCAAGCAATGGCAATTCAACGGTTTTATAAAACCTATGATGTGTAAAAAAATTAAGAAAAATCCTATTGGAGGAAAAAATGAAAAATATGGTATCTGACAAAGTGAAAAATTGTCAAGATTCTTTTATCGTTATGTTACTTGAAAAGGCAGAGAAGTATCAAAAATCAGGAAAATATGTGATCGATTTTGGAATTGGAGAACCCATTTTTTCAACACCAGATTATATTTGCAGTGGCGTAAAAAAAGCAATGGATTCTGGAGATGCAAAATACGATAACCTTCCAGTAGGATATTCCCTTAGAAATGAAATATCAAATAAATTTCGGGAAGATAAAGGCCTTGATTATTCAACTGAAAATATTATTGTAACGAGTGGTGCAAAGGCAGGTATTTCAATTGCATTACAAACGCTATTGAATCAAGGCGATGAAGTTATTATTCCAAAACCGTATCGGGCAGGTTATATTGAAATGGTAACATTATTTGGTGGAACTCCAGTTATTGCAGAAACAAGTTATGAAAATCAATTTAAATTAACGCCTGAGGATTTAATTCATACAATTACATCAAAAACAAAAGCAATGATATTTAATGCCCCTGTCAATCCAACCGGGGCCCTTTATACCTTAGATGAATTATTGGCACTTTCTGATGTTTTAGTTAGAAATGATATTATTGTGATATCGGATGAACGGTATGATGCGTATCGTTATGATCAGCGAAAATATATTAGTATTGCATCATTAAATAGTGAGATAAAAAACCAAGCGATAGTAGTCAATGATTTTTCTAAAAGCTTTAGGCTATCGGGATGGCAAATTGGATATCTCGCAGGAAATACTGAATTAATCACTGGAATAAAACGGATTCAAAATTATTTGGGTCTCAATCCGTCAACAATTTCTCAATATGCTGGTATGACCGCACTTAAAGAAAAAACAACGGTTGGACAAGAAATGATACAAGCCCTTGATGAACAACGTCAAGTAATCATTGAAAAACTAGATGAAATGCCAGAAATAAGCTATATTTATCCAGAAAGTGCTGTGTATATCTTCGTCGATATTTCTGAAATTTTAAGTGGGCGCAGGTATCATAAACATCCGGATACAAGTATAGGATTTAGTTTGAAATTACTTGAAAATGCAAAAGTATTGGTATTCCCAGGGGAAATATTTGGAATGCCACAATATATTCGCTTGTCTTTTGCAAAAACCGTTGATAAAATTGAGACAGGTTTTAAGCGAATAAAAGATTTTATTAAAAATTATTAAACATTAGAAAAGGAAGATATAAATGAAAGAATATTATGAAAATCCATTAATTGAACGTTATTCTTCAAAAGAAGTATTGCATATTTTCTCTGCAGATAATAAATTTCAAACCTGGCGAAAATTATGGGTTGCTTTGGCAGAAGCTGAAAAAGAATGTGGTTTAAATATTACGGATGAACAAATAAATGAATTAAAATCAAAAATTACAGAAATTGATTATGAACGAGCAGCAAAAGAAGAAAAAATATTAAGACATGATGTTATGGCCCATGTGCACACCTATGGAGCACAATGTCCAAAAGCAAAGGGAATTATTCATCTTGGTGCAACAAGTGCATTTGTTGGGGATAATACAGATGTGATTGTATATACCCAAGGATTAGAGCATATTCGAAAAATATTAATTAATCTGATTAATCATTTAAAAGTTTTCGCAATGAAGCATAAGGACTTACCAACCCTTGGATTTACGCATTTTCAACCGGCTCAATTAACGACCGTTGGTAAACGTGCATCTTTATGGATTCAAGATTTATTGATGGATTTATCAGATTTAGATCATCTTATTGCTCATGTAAAACTTCGAGGTGCGAAAGGAACCACTGGAACACAAGCTAGTTTTATGGAACTTTTTGATGGGGATGAAGAAAAAGTAACACAAATTGATCAATTGATTGCAGAAAAAATGGGCTTTAAAAAAACATTTGGAGTAACAGGCCAAACCTACCCAAGAAAATTTGATGCACAAGTCCTTAATGTATTAAGTGGCATTGCTCAAAGTTTAAGTAAATTTGCGACGGATATTCGATTGCTTCAAAATTTAAAAGAGGTAGAAGAACCTTTCGAAAAAACACAAATTGGATCATCAGCAATGGCATATAAACGCAATCCCATGAGGAGCGAACGTATTTGTTCATTAGCCCGTTATATTATTATAAATGCTTTAAATCCTGCCATCACAGCGTCTACTCAATGGTTTGAACGAACCCTTGATGATTCTGCAAATAAACGCATCAGTATTCCAGAAGGTTTTCTAGCAACCGATGCAATTATTATGATTGCAATGAATATTTCAGAAAATCTTGTGGTATATCCTAAAGTGATTCGTCAACATATTAATGCTGAACTTCCATTTATGGCAACTGAAAACATTATAATGGAAGGCGTTAAACGTGGAGGAGATCGACAAGAATTGCATGAAAAAATACGCGTTTTATCCATGGAAGCAGGACATACCGTAAAAGTAGAAGGAAAACCAAATGATTTAATTGAACGTATTGTAAAAGATCCAACATTTAAATTAGAAGCTAAAGATGTTGAAGCTTTGCTGAATCCAGCACAATATGTTGGACGAGCACCGCAACAAGTGGTAGATTTTCTTAATGAGGAAGTGAATCCAATCCTCGAAATGAATAAAGAACTATTAATTTTAAAAAAAATAGATTTAAAAGTATAATAAATCTTGACTTTTACCTTTTGAAGTCATATAATATTAAATGTTGCTGATGCAGGGGTATAGCTCAGTTGGTAGAGCAATGGTCTCCAAAACCATGTGCCTGAGGTTCGAGCCCTCATACCCCTGCCATTTTAATTATGTATTTAGAATCTTTAAACAATAAAAAAATTGTTTAAAGATTTTTTTTATTGGGAATTTTTTTTAAAATAGATTATTATTTATGTCATCGTTTTAAATTCTTTGCTTAAAGGAATAAGATTAAGTAATCGGAGTATAAAACATGAGAATGAAAGAAAAAGAAAATTACTTTCAAATATCATATTAAAAAATAAGTAAGAGCAAATGAAACACTCTTAAATATGCCTTAATATAGTGCAAATAAACCATAAGTAAAGATATTTAGAATTACAAAAATGATTGGTTACACTTAAAAACTTTCAAATTTGGATGCTTTTTTTTATTATTTCTTTTATTAACGTGAAAATTATTGTATAATAAAGAGGCAACGTAATTGAAATTAATAGATATGGAGGATTTTAAATGAATCAATCTTTTTCAGAAATAACATCAGATATTGAAACGTATAGTAAATTATGTGTAAAAAATGGATTAATTGAACCAGAACTACATAAAACATATAAAGTAAATCGAGGATTAAGAGATTTAAATGGAAACGGAGTCCTTACAGGTTTAACAGAAATTTCCGAAATTTATGCATTTAATTTTGTAGATGGCGTTAAAACTGGACAACCTGGACAATTATTCTATCGCGGCATTAATGTTGAAGATTTAGTTGGAGGTTGTGTTAAAGAAAAACGTTTTGGATTTGAGGAAACAACGTATTTGCTTCTTTTTGGAGAGCTACCAAATTCAAATGAATTAATGAATTTTACGGAAGTTCTTGGAAAATACCGTAGTTTACCAACAAGTTTTGTACGGGATATCATTTTAAAAGCACCAAGTTCAGATATGATGAATACACTCGCACGAAGTGTTTTGACATTGTTTTCATATGATGATAATGCAAGTGATATATCCATTCCCAACGTATTACGACAATCTTTACAACTCATTGCATTATTTCCGTTATTAGCTGTTTATGGGTATCAAGCATATAAACATTATCATGATGGACAAAGTTTATATATTCATAGTCCTCAACCTCATTTATCGACAGCTGAAAATATTTTATATATTTTAAGAGCAGATAGTAAATATACGCAGTTAGAAGCTCAAATATTAGATATTTCGTTAGTCCTTCATGCCGAACATGGTGGTGGAAATAATTCAACTTTTACAACCCATGTGGTATCATCATCTGGTACGGATACGTATTCTGCTATTGCAGCTTCAATTGGATCGTTAAAAGGACCAAAACATGGGGGTGCAAACATAAAAGTTGTAAAAATGTTTGAAGATATGAAAAAAGTAGTAACAGATTGGAAAGACGAAGAACAAGTTAAACAGTATCTTGCTGATTTATTGAATAAAAAAGCCTTTGATAAAGCAGGTTTAATTTATGGAATGGGACATGCAATTTATTCAGTTTCTGATCCAAGAGCCAATGTATTTAAAGAGTATGTTAAAACATTATCGGTTGAAAAAGGTTTAGTCGATGAATACGAATTGTATGCTTTAGTTGCACAATTAGCACCTGAAGTCATTGCAAAAGAACGTAAAATATATAAAGGTGTCAGTGCAAATGTGGATTTCTACAGTGGCTTTGTTTATAATATGTTAAGATTGCCAGAACAATTATTCACACCGATTTTTGCAATTGCTCGTATTTCTGGTTGGAGTGCGCATCGTTTAGAAGAATTAATCAATGCTGGAAAAATTATACGGCCAGCCTATATGAATGTCTGTGAACGGTATAGCTATCAGCCTTTAGCTGGACGGGAATAAAAAAGATAAGAAAATTATCCGAATCAAAAGTCCTGATGAGCGCTTTTTTATTGGTTGGAAGCTATGGATGATGTATTGAAATAATAGTGATAAAACCAGAAATTAGATGATTTAGAAATAAGTGATAATTATAAACGATTGTCACTTTTTTTTATAGAAAAAAATTAAGCATATATGCGACTAAAGTTTTATGATAGAATAGTATTATTGTTACGTTCCAAAGAGACTAAAATTGAACCTTTAACTATCGTATAAATTAGTGTATAATGGTTCATGTTCAAAATGAAAGGAATCACATGATTAGTAATTTTAAAAAGTTTGAATCTAATAAAGAGGGTAAAGTTGCACCTAAATTAGTTATTGCAGTTGCCGCTGAAGTTAATTTACTTAGAGCGATTTCTGTTGCTCAAAGTAAGGGCAGTATTCAAGGAATTTTAGTTGGTAGTCATCGTAAAATAGTACAGATTGCGATTGACGAGGCGATTGATATTAATGCCATGGAAATTATAAATTGTGATAATAATGAATTGGCTTGTGTCATGGCTGCGGAAATGATTCGAGATGGTAAAGCAGATTTTATTATGAAAGGTCTTGTTGACACCTCTATTTTTTTGAAAGCAATTATTAATAAACAACACGGACTAATGACAGGACATTTATTGTCAAGTGTGATGGTTTTTGAAATAGAAACATATCATAAATTAATTATTTTATCAGATCCTGGAATGACAATTAGTCCAAATGCTGAACAAAAAAAAGAAATTCTAGAGAACACGATCGAATTAGCTCGTTTATTTAAGATTAATCCAATAAAGGTTGGATGTTTAGCTGCAAAAGAAAAAGTAAATCCTAGAATGCAAGCAACGGTTGATGCTCAATTTCTAAAAGAATTAGGAAAAAATGGCTATTTTGGAGATGATGTCATTGTTGATGGGCCAATGGCGATGGATTTAATTATTTCAAAAGAAGCCGCAAAAGTAAAAGGCTATATTTCTGAGGTTGCAGGGGATGCGGATATTATTATTGCACCGAATATTGAAACAGGAAACGCATTAATGAAGAGTATGACACATTTAGCAAAGGCTAAAATGGCTGGGCTTGTTATGGGAGCAAACGTTCCGATTGTTATGGGTTCGCGATCAGACTCATTTGATAATAAATTAAATTCAATTATTCTAGGGGCATATATTGCAAATAAAAAAAGAGTGTAATAATGAGGGAGAAAATAATCATATGAAAAAATTATTAACAGGAAATGAAGCCATTGCTCGAGGTGCGTGGGAAGCTGGCGTTAAATACGCAACAGCCTATCCAGGAACACCGAGTACAGAAATATTAGAAAATGTTGCGACTTATGATGAAATTGTTGCAGAATGGGCGCCTAATGAAAAAGTTGCGCTTGAATCGGCTGCTGGTGCATCAATCGGTGGTATTCGGACATTATGTGCAATGAAACATGTGGGTGTTAATGTTGCTGCGGATCCTTTTTTCACCTTTGCATGTATTGGTGTAAATGGTGGTTCAGTCTTGGTTACTGCTGATGAACCAGGAATGCATTCGTCACAAAATGAACAAGATAATCGAAATTATGCACGCCATGCCAAGGTTGCATTATTTGAACCATCAGATAGTCAAGAAGCAAAAGATATGTTAAAAGAAGCATACACCATTAGTGAAGCGTATGATATGCCAATTCTTTTTCGAATGACAACCCGAGTTTGTCATTCGAAATCAGTTGTTGAGTGTGTGGATCGCGTTGAAGTTAAGGATAAGGTCTATGAAAAAAACATTCAAAAGAATTGTCCTTTACCAGCATTTGCAAAAGGAATGCAAATTAAATTATCAAATAATTTACTACAACTAGAAACATATTCAAATACAACACGCTTTAATTATGTTGAAGACAACACCTCAGATATTGGAATCATTGGTTCTGGTGTTGCGTACCGATATGCTAAAGAAGTCTTTGGAAAGAAGGCCTCCTACTTAAAAATAGGATTTAGTTATCCATTGCCTATGGATATGATTTGTGAATTTTCTAAAGGGAAGAAAACACTTTATATTTTCGAAGAAAATGATCCAATTATGGAAAAAGAAATAAAAGCAGCAGGTATTCATTGTATTGGGAAAGAAAAATTACCAACAATGGGGGAATTAACACCTGATCGCATTCGTGAAGCATTATTTGATGAAATACCAAGTATTATTAAGCCAAATCCTGAGATGGTTCTTCCACGACCACCTTCTCTTTGTGCGGGATGTCCACATCGCGGTGTTTTTTATGAATTAGGGAAACGTAAAGATACGATGATTTTTAGCGATATTGGCTGTTATTCCTTAGGGTTACTGCCACCATACAAAGCAACGGATGCCATGATTTGCATGGGTGCAAGTATTAGTGGCGGACATGGTGTACAAAAAGCATTTGATATTAAAGGTGAAACAGAAAAAAAAGTTGTTTCAATTATTGGCGATTCCACATTTTTCCATTCTGGAATCACAAGTTTGATGAATGTCGCCTATAATAAAAGCAATACATTAACGATTATTTTGGATAATCGCATTACAGGAATGACCGGTCATCAAGAAAATCCTGGAACGGGTTATGATTTAAAAGGTGAAGTTTCTCCAGAATTAGATATTAAAGCATTTGTTTTAGCATGTGGCGTAAAAAATATAAAAATAATTGATCCAAATAATTTAAAAGAAGTTAAAGATTCAATTGACTGGGGTATAAATACAAAGGAACCCGCTGTAATAATTACACGTTGGCCATGTGTATTGAAAAAATTGTCGAATCAAGATAAAGAGGAATTTCCTGAAGCATTTAAAAAGATCTGTACAGTAAATATCGATAAATGTGTCGGCTGTAAGAAATGCTTGCAAACAGGATGTCCTGCATTAGCATTTGATATTCCAAATAAAAAATCAGGGATATTAAAAGATACCTGTGTTGGTTGTGGGGTGTGCATGCAAGTGTGCCCAGTACAAGCAATTGAAATGGAGGTTCGATAATGGAAACTAAAAATATTGTATTGGTTGGTGTTGGCGGACAAGGAACAATACTAGCCGCTAAATTATTAACAATTGGTTTGATGGAAGCAGGATATGATGTTAAAATGAGTGAAATTCATGGAATGAGTCAACGTGGCGGTTCTGTGTCATCACTCGTGCGTTATGGCGATGATGTTCAATCTCCTGTTATTGAAATTGGGAGTGCAGATGTTGTTGTTGCATTTGAAAAAATGGAAGCATTGCGTGCATTAGAATATTTAAAGCCAACAGGAAAGATTATTGTTAATGAAACAGAAATTCATCCTTTATCGGTTATTATTGGAAAAAGCACCTATCCTTTAGGTATTCTTGATGAAATTAAGAATAAAGCCAATTTTCGCATGATGTCGGCAACAAAAATGGCTGAAGAAATGGGTAATATTAAAGTAATGAATGTTATTCTTCTCGGTTCAATTATTAAAGCAATGGGATTGACTGCAATTGATTGGGAAAAAATAATCAGAAACAATGTAAAAAAACAATTCATTGATTTGAATATTAATGCATTAAACGCGGGGATGGATGCAGTATAAATGAAAAACAAAAATGAACATTATAAGTTTTTTCAAAATAAAGAGTGCGAATATTTTCCATGTCACCCAACAGAAGATATTGAAAATTTTAATTGTTTATTTTGTTATTGTCCTTTATACACTTTAGGAAAAAATTGTGGTGGAAATTATACTTATATGGAAAATGGGATAAAAAATTGTAAAAATTGTGATATTCCCCACAAAAGAGAAAATTACGATCAGATATTAAAAAAACTAATGATTGTTATTGAAAAGGTTAAGGCTGATACAAAGTAAAACTTCATGAAAGAGGTAAATGAATAATGATAACTGGTTTTATTTTTCTTGTTGTTGCTTATTTGGTAGGAAACTTTAATTTTGCATATATTATTGTTAAGTTAAAAAAAGATGAAGATGTAAGAGATTATGGTAGTGGAAATGCAGGAACAACGAATGTACTTCGAATTTTGGGTAAAAATTATGCATTACCTGTTTTTCTTTTAGATGCTTTAAAAGGATGTTTAGTTATTGTTGTAGGGCGTTTATTAGGTGTTGATGCAATCTTTTTAGTCGGTGGAGGAATTGCAGTTGTAGCAGGACATAATTGGCCATTATTTCTTCAATTCAGAGGTGGAAAAGGAACAGCGACATCGTTAGGCGTTATCTTAACCTATGATTGGCAACTGGCTTTGGTTGCAATTGCGATCGGGATCGTTGTTCTAGTTATTTTCAAAATGGTATCTTTAACATCAATTGTAGGTATGATCTCACTTCCAGTATTGAGCTTAATCTTTAGTCGATCCATTACAGAAATCATTTTTACCTCTGTTCTTATGATCTTTAGTGTGTATCAACATCGAAAAAATATTGGCCGAATTATTCAAGGGAAAGAAAGCAAAATTGGACAAAAAGTTAAAATGAAATAATGAATAATTAAGAATCAAAAAACCTTTAAAATAAATTAAGGTATTAAATTGTCAAAGGTTCTTGCTAGAGCCTTCAGTTTGTCGACAAACTACCGTACTGACTAATTGTTAATCTGTTGTATGCTGGCAATTTGAACAGGCTACCGCCTGTTCGCCGTATGCACACACCATGATCTAACAATTAGTCAACACTACTTTATCTTTGTCTACAGTCAGAAGGCTCTATATAGAGCCTTTTCTTTATGGATAAAAGAAAAGAAGTAATAAAGTTAAGCTAAAAATACAAAAAACTATTGCCATATACTATATATATGGGTATAATAAGAAACGGTTCACAATATAGTGTGTAAAAGGGAGAAAAACAACGGTGGGAAAATTAAATCAACTATTTAAACGTGTATTTACAAGAGAATTAGAAAATAGTAATAAAACAGTCTATGATTTATTTGATTGGCAGATTATTGATGTCATGATGAAAAATTATCAAACAAACGAAATTATTTTTGAAATGAACGAATTAGAATTTCCGACAGATTATTCACAAAATGCCTGTAATATTATTGCAACAAAGTATTTCAGACGAAAAGGTATTCCAAACCACTTAGGTCATGAACATAGTATGCGAGAAATTGCTGATCGACTTGTTGGATTTTGGGCAGATGCTTTATTAGAAGAGGGTTTAATTAAAGATCAAGATCAGTGGCAAATTTTTTATGATGAATTAGTGTATGCCTTTTTAAATCAAATGTGGGCACCAAATTCACCACAATGGTTTAATACGGGACTTAAGCGTAATTATGACATTAGTGGATCAAAAGATGACTTGTATTATTACGATGATAAAATAGGTGCAGTTGTTGAATCAGAGGATCGTTATTCTCGAACTCAAGCAAGCGCGTGTTTCATTTTATCAATACAAGATCGATTGCTTGGAAACCATTCAATTGCTGAGCATTATGTTAGTGAAACGAAATTGTTTAAAGGGGGATCAGGTGTTGGAACAAACTTTTCGAGTCTTAGAGGGATTGACGAAGGTTTAACCAGTGGCGGACAATCTTCTGGAATGATGAGTTTCTTATTAGGATTAGATCGAAATGCAGGAGCAATTAAATCAGGGGGCACAACACGACGTGCAGCAAAAATGGTGATTGTTGATATTGATCACCCCGAAGTTGAAACCTTTATTAATTGGAAGGTGAAAGAAGAACAAAAAGTTCGAGATTTAGGTAAAATGGGTTATGATTTATCCATGGATGGTGAAGCGTATCAAACTGTTAGTGGACAAAATAGTAACAATTCCGTGCGACTAAATGCAGAATTCATGAATGATGTTATGCATTTAGATGACGAACCAGATAGTGTCATACAACTTAAGGGACGCGTTGATTCAAGCGTGGATCATGATGTATCTGTTAAAAAATTATGGGAAAATTTAAATCAAGCCTCTTGGGAATGTGCCGATCCAGGGATTCAATTTGATGATCATTTTAATGCATGGCATACCTGTCCAGCGGGCGAGAATGGAAATATTGAAGAAAAAATTAATCGGATTAATGCAACAAATCCATGCTCGGAATATGCATTTTTAGATGATACCGCATGTAATTTAGCATCCATCAATGTGTATAAATTTTATAATCAAGAGAGTAATAAATTTGAGATTGGAAACTATATTCATCTTGTAGGATTAATACAATGTGCACTTGAAGCGTCAATCTTTAATGGGCAGTTTCCAACAAAAGATGTCGCTCGAAAAAGTTATTTATTTCGAACAACAGGATTAGGAATTGCCAACACTGCGTCCTTATTACTAGCACTAGGATATCCCTATGATTCCCCTGAAAGTCGAAATTTAATTGCCAGTACTACAGGTTTAATGACAGGAACATCGTATTATGTTTCAGGGTTAATGGCCGGTGAAATCGGACCATTTGCTAAGTATACAATCAATGAAAACCATATGAAGCGCGTTATTCGAAATCATAGTCGGGTTGCAGGAGCATTAACGGATAATTATGAAGGGTTGAATTATGAGCCTATGACAATCAATCATGACACATTAAAAGAAATGGGTTTTGAGGAATTAAGTTTAGCGTTAAAAGAATCATGGCAATTGGCTCAAGAAATTGGAGAAAAAAATGGATATCGTAATGCTCAAGTATCGGTTATTGCGCCAACGGGAACCATTTCTTTTGCAATGGATTGTGGAGCAACGTCGGTTGAACCTTTTTATAACCATGTTATTTTAAAGAAATTAATTGGTGGCGGTTCCATGGAAATGGTTAATCCCGTAATGGAAATAGCTTTAAAAAACTTAAACTACGATGACAATGAAATTAAGGATATTCTTGAATATATGATTGCAAAAGATAAGAAGGGCTATTTTCTTCACCAAGGTGTTGAAGGTGCACCTCATATGAAACCAGAGCATTTTCAAATTTTTGATACGGCTAATACCATTGCACCAGAAGGACATGTTTTAATGGTTTCAGCGATTACGCCAATGATTAGTGGATCAGTCTCAAAAACAGTCAATATTCCGAATAATGCGACCGTAGAAGATGTCAAAAACATTCATTTATTAGCATATCAAACGGGAACAAAGGCGATTGCAGTTTATCGTGATGCATGTAAGGCTTCACAGCCTTTAAGTTCAGGGATGACAAATGAGTATGAAAAATCATTAGAAGAGTATACTTATCAAGAATTAATTGATTTGGTAAAAAGTGACTCAAATAAAGTATTAGATCGTGTGAGACCAGAAGGAATGCGGATGAGTCGCACCCATGCTGCTAAAATAAGCGATATTGAATTATACATTACGATTGGTTTTTATGAAGATGGTGAAATTGCAGAGATTTTTGTATCAACAGATAAAGAAGGAACCGTTGTCAAAGGATTGTTGGCGTCATTATCAAAATCACTTTCAAATATGCTACAATATCATATTCCACCAGATCAAATTTCAAAAATGTTACGCGGACAAAAATATGAACCATCAGGGTTTGTGTCAAGACATCCTTATGTTAAATATGCATCATCCATTTCTGATTTGATTAGTAAGGTGATCGATATCGAACATGGTGATTTTTCAAAGTGTCAAGTTAAACCAGATAATTTCACAACAATGAAAGCTGTTCATTTTGAATATAAAGAAACAAGTGTTACCCGAGAATACCATAGTGATATTGAAGGAGAAACCTTATATGGGGAATCCTGTAGTCATTGTGGAAGTGACAGAATGATCAGAAATGGCACATGTAAAATTTGCTTAGATTGTGGAACAACAACGGGATGTAGTTAAGCGATAAATTACTTTAATAATACGCTATTTTTTGATATAATAAAAGTCTAAGCGATTTATCTTTGGAGGTTTTAATGCGAAAAAAAATAATGAATTCGACAACAATTGTAGTAAAAATGGGTACGACATCAGTTACACATCAAAATGGAACGCTTAATTTAAAGAAATTAGATCATTTGGCTCGTGTATTAACGGATCTCGAAAACAGTGGAAAACGCATTATATTAGTATCATCAGGTGCAATCGGAGCTGGAATGAATCGAATGGATATGAAAGAGCGCCCTAAAACATTAAAAGATAAACAAGCAGCCGCTTCTGTTGGTCAGGGTTTGCTGATGCAAATTTATCATAAGTTTTTTGATGAATATAATCAAACAGTTGGACAAATATTGTTAACAAAGGATGTCTTTGAACATAGTATTAAACGAAATAATGCGATCAATACGTTTAATGCCTTAATTGAACAAGGGATTATTCCAATTGTAAATGAGAATGATTGTATTGCAACGGATGAGATATTAGAAGAATGCTTTGGGGATAATGATATTCTTTCGGCAATGACAGCAGATATTGTTGGGGCAGAAATTTTAGTTTTATTATCAGATGTGGATGGCTTTTATGACGATAATCCAGCTGAAAACCCAAATGCTAAATTGATTAAAACAGTAATAGATATTGATGATAATATCATGAATAGTGCCGGAAATTCGTGTTCATGTTTTGGAACAGGTGGAATGATTACTAAAATTGGAGCAGCTAAATATGCTACCGATTGCGGAATTGATACGGTTATTGCATCAGGAGAAGATTGTAGTGTGCTTTATGATATACTTGAAGGAAAAGAAATTGGAACATTTTTCCTAAGTAATCTGAATAATAAATAAAGATGGAGAAACCATCTCAATAGGAGGATACAATGTTAAAGAAAATTTTTGTAGGTGTATCAACGATCACAGCAGGAATGTTGATTGTTTTTGGTGGAATATACTTTATTGAGAAACGACGAGAAGAAGCGATTGGTGGGAAATTAATGCGAGTTAATTATTGTTTTACAAAAGATTTTGAAGATTAGGGTATAGGTATAATTATGTCAAAGGTGTTTATTTTCACAGCATCAACTGGTGCAGGCCATAATTTAGCAGCCCAATCTTTAAAGGAATCCTTAGAATCAGTAGGATTAGAAACAAAGATATATGATGCCTTTAAAGAAAGTAATCAAACCTTAGATCGTTTAATAACAAAAGGTTACCAGCAAATGGTTGTAAATGTTCCTAAGTTATATGAACAAATGTATAATCAGTTTAATAATATGAATCATTTTCAAAAAGGAATTTTTCAGGTTTTAACGAAAATTATGAATCCTGAGATCGTCCCTTTAATTCAAGCGGGAAAACCAGATCTTATTATTACGACCCATCCTTTTGTAACCAATGTTTTAGGAACATTAAAAGAACATCAAGCGTTTGATGTTCCTGTTGTTTCAATTGTAACTGATTATAAAATTCATACGATATATTTAAAAGAAATGATCGATGCTTATATTGTAGGCAGTGATTATACAAAACAAACAATGATTGATAAAGGAATTTCACCAGATATTATTTACCCATATGGAATTCCAATTCGACAAGCATTTTTAAAGAATAATCAATTAGAAAAAAAAGAAGAAACAACAACAACAATTGGAACGATATTGTTAATGGCAGGAAGTCTTGGAACAAAGCAAATGGAAAAGGCCTTCTCAGCCTTATTACGGGTTCATGATAAAATCAGAATTATTGTAGTATGTGGCAATAATAAAAAAATAGAACGTGATATTCGAAGTCTATATGAACTAGAAAATCCAGATGAAAAAATTGTTGAAATATATGGTTTTGTTGATAATATATCGGAATTGATGGATATGTCGGATGCAATTATTTCAAAACCTGGGGGCTTAACAACAACAGAAGCGATTGTAAAAAATATTCCAATGATTATTCCATTTTATTATCCAGGCCAAGAAGAAGAAAATGCTGATTATTTGGTCGATGGTGGGATGGCAATTCGAGTGAATAAAATAAAAGATTTAACATCAATGGTAGATTTTTTATTTGAAAATAAATATATTATTAAGTGTATGTCTGATAATATGTCAGAAGAAGCTTTAAAGCGATCAATGACTAAAACAGTTGAATTATGTCAAGATTTTATCGAGAGTAGTAAATTTAAGACAATTGAAAATGTGCAGGAGAATGAATAATGAAAAAAGAAATGTCAAAACAATATGATCCAAAAGAAGTCGAAGATAAAATATATAAAGAGTGGGAAGAAAAAGGATATTTCAAACCAGAAATAAATCCCAATGGAAAACCATTCACAATTATGATGCCTCCCCCAAACATTACGGGGCAATTACATATGGGGCATGCTTTTGATGGAACCTTACAAGATGTTTTAACGCGATACAAACGCATGGATGGTTATGCAGCGCTTTGGTTACCTGGAACAGATCATGCAAGTATTGCAACAGAGGTAAAGGTTGTTGATAAACTTCGAGCAGAAGAAGGAAAAACCAAACAAGATATTGGCCGTGAGGCATACATGGAAAAAGCATGGGAATGGGCTTTAACCTATAAATCACGCATTACGGGACAATTAAAGAAGTTAGGTGCCTCATGTGATTGGAGTCGCGAACGCTTTACCATGGATGAAGGGTGTAGTAAATCCGTTAATCAAGCATTTGTAAGTCTTTATGAAAAAGGGTTAATTTATAAAGGTAGTCGGATTATTAACTGGTGCCCAACATGTAAAACAGCATTATCAGAAGCTGAAGTTGAATATGTTGAAGAAAATGGATACTTATGGCATATTGATTATCCTCTTTCAATAGGCAACGGCGTATTAACTGTTGCAACAACGCGACCAGAAACCATGCTTGGAGATTCAGGTGTTGCCGTTCATCCTGATGACGAACGCTACCAACATTTGATTGGCAAGACGGTTATTTTGCCGTTATTAAATAAAGAAATTCCAATTGTTGGTGATGATTACGTTGATCGAGAATTTGGAACGGGGGTTGTTAAAATGACACCAGCCCATGATCCAAATGATTATGAAGTTGGGTTACGTCATGATTTAGAACAAATTCGTGTGATTAATGATGATGGAACTATGAATGCTTTAGCTGGGAAATATGAAGGAATGGATCGTTATGACTGCCGAAAAGCAGTAGTAGCAGATTTAGATAATTTAGGATTGCTTCGTAAAGTTGAAGAACATCTCCATAATGTTGGTGGGTGTTATCGATGTTCAACAACAGTTGAAACCATGACATCTGAACAATGGTTTGTAGATATGAAATCATTAGCACAACCTGCTTTAGAATCTGTACGGAATCGAGAAACTCAATTTATTCCGGATCGATTTAGTAAAACCTATTATAATTGGATGGAAAATATAAGAGATTGGTGTATCTCGCGTCAATTGTGGTGGGGACATCGCATTCCAGCATATTATTGCGAATCCTGTGGAGAAATGATCGTCGCAAAAGAAAAACCTGTTCATTGCGAAAAATGTAGCGGGAAATCATTTAAACAAGATGAGGATGTATTAGATACCTGGTTTAGTTCAGGACTATGGCCTTTTTCAACATTAGGTTGGCCAGATGATACCGAGGATTTGAAAAAACATTATCCAACATCCGTTCTTGTTACTGGTTATGATATTATTTTCTTTTGGGTTGCACGCATGATCTTTATGGGAATTAATGAAATGGGTGAAACACCATTTAAAGATGTCTATATCCACGGATTAGTCCGGGATGCTCAAGGTCGAAAAATGAGTAAATCCTTAGGAAATGGGATTGATCCATTAGAACTGATTGAAACATATAGTGCAGATGCGCTTCGGTTTACAATTATTACTGGAAATTCGGCGGGAAATGATATTCGATGGCAAGATGAAAAAGTTGAATCAAGCCGTAATTTCTTAAATAAGATTTGGAATGCAGCACGATTTGTGCTAATGAATTTAGACGATGATATGATGGATCATCAAGACGAGGCAATACTTTATCTTGAGAATACTGATAAATGGATATTAAGTCGAATGAATACCATCGTTCAAGAAGTTAATCATAATATGGAAAAATACGAATTAGGAATTGCAGCGTCAAAAATTTATGATTTTGCATGGAATGAATATTGTGACTGGTATATTGAATTGGTTAAACCACGTTTATATGGGGAAGAAAAAAATACAAAAATGGCTGCTCAGTATACATTAGGGATAGTCTTAGATACAATATTACGATTATTACATCCATTTACGCCATTTATTACAGAAGAAATTAATCAGTATTTACCCATTCGTTCTGATGATATCATGATTGCACAATGGCCACATTTTGATGAAAAGTTGGTCTATTCAGATGATGAAAAAGAAGTGGTGTTTTTAATGGAAGCGATTCGAAGTATTCGAAATATTCGTGCAGAAATGGATGTGCCCAATGCTCAGAAAACCCAATTATTTATTATTTCTGACAATCTAAAATTAAAAGAAATAATGCAAGAATCACTTCACTATTTTCAAAAACTCGCGTTTGTAACAAGTATTAATGAAATAAAAAAAGATGGAATTAAAGAAAACTATGTTTCAGCCGTTGTTGAAGATCTCGAAATTTTTATTGATTTGAATGAATTAGTCGATAAAGAAAAAGAAATTAAGCGACTTGAAAATGAAGCAAAAAAACTTCAAAAAGAAATTGAAAGAGGCAATCAAAAATTAAGTAATACAGGGTTTATTGATAAAGCACCTCAAAAAATTATTGAAGAAGAAAAAGAAAAGTTGCAAAAATATAAGGATAAAATGGAAAAAATACAGGAAAGATTAGTGTTTTATAAAAAATAATGCTTTAAACTATCAATAGACTGTGCTAGAATACATAAGAACAATAAAACACCCTAAAGGGGAGTAACTCGCCAAAAGGATTTATCCAGCCGTCAATCCGGGAAAAATACCCCGGTTGGATAACAAGTTAACTTGGAGTAAGACCTTTATTTCTTAAATTTTGTTTGATTCAGACAAAATTTAGAAATAAAGGTTTTTTTAGATGAAGGAGGAAAATTTGGACAAGAAAAAGTATTTTTTAGAGTCGCCACAAGAGGTGCAAGACAAATTTGAGGTAAATCCTGAAATTGGATTAAGCTCAAATATGGTAACTGAACGAATAAAACAGTATGGAAAAAATAAAATGGATGAAACAAAACCAAAATCTTTTGGAATGATGTTTGTTTCTCAATTTAAAGATTTCTTGATCATAGTATTATTGGTTGCAGCGATTATTTCGGGAAGCTTAGGGGAGTATAGTGATGCAATATTAATTATTATTATTGTATTAATCAATGCATTAATTGGATCAATTCAAGAGAAAAAAGCACAAAGTTCAATGGAAGCATTAAAAAACTTAACCATACCAGAAGCAAAAGTTTTAAGGAATGGTCAGCGTGAGATTATTAAGTCGATTGATTTAGTACCTGGAGATATTGTGTTTTTAGATGCTGGAGATTTTGTGCCTGCCGATGGGCGGTTAATTGAGGAAGCATCATTGAAAATCTCAGAGTCGTCATTAACAGGAGAATCAGAACCCGTTACGAAGTCACTTGAGATGATAAGTGATCCAGAAACACCATTAGGTGACCGTAAAAACTCGGTATATATGAGTGGCATGGTCAATTATGGACGTGGAAAATACGTGGTTACAAAAACTGGCATGCATTCTGAAATAGGAAAAATAGCAGGAATGATTCAAGGTACAAAAACAATCCAAACTCCACTTCAAAAAAGGCTTGAAGAATTAGGGAAAATTTTAGCGATTGGTGCAATTATTGCTTGTGCTGCTGTTTTTGGTATTGGAATGCTTCGCGGTGGAGATCCATTATTACTCTTTTTAACCGCAGTTAGTTTAGCTGTTGCGGCAATACCAGAAGGATTACCTGCAATTGTAACAGTTGTGCTAGCAATAGGGGTTCAGAAACTCGTTTCTAAAAATGCTATTATTCGGAAGCTTCCAGCTGTTGAAACATTAGGAGCTGCATCGGTAATTTGCTCGGATAAAACAGGAACATTAACTCAAAATAAAATGACAATAAAAAAAATCATTACCAGTGGACAGATTAAAAACTCGGATGATCTCGATAAAAAAGGATTAACCGGACCTGAAAAAATGGTTATTCAAATTGGATTATTATGTAATGATGCATCCATTGTAAAAGTTAAGGATGCGGTTCAAAAAATCGGTGATCCGACTGAAGTTGCGATGGTGGCTTTGGCAGGGACACTTGATTATCAAAAGGAAAAGGAAGAAAACAACTATCCAAGAATTTCCGAACTTCCTTTTGATTCAAAACGAAAATTAATGACAACTGTCCATAAAATCGGTGAGTATTGGTATAGTTTTACTAAAGGAGCTCCAGATATTATAATCGGACGGTCCGATTATATCTTCAAGGACAATGGAATTATGCGCTTAGATGACACTGGACGCAAGGAGATAGAAAGTTTAAACAATAATCTTTCAGATGAAGCATATCGTGTTATTGGATTCGGTTATAAAACATTTGAGACAAAACCCGAAATATCGATAGAATCTCTTGAAAACAACTTAGTATTTTGTGGGTTAACAGGAATGATTGATCCTCCCCGAAAAGAAGTCAAAGAATCCATACATATTTGTAAAAAAGCAGGAATTAAAACAGTGATGATTACGGGGGATCATAAAAATACAGCGGTTGCAATAGCCAAACAATTGGATATTTTTAATGACAATAGTTTAGCATTTACAGGCGTTGAACTTGAACGATTAAGTGATGAAGAATTATCAAATCAAATTGAAGACATATCAGTTTTTGCACGTGTAGCGCCTGAACATAAGGTTCGTATTGTAGAGGCATGGCAAAATAAAGGACAAGTTGTTGCGATGACTGGTGATGGCGTTAATGATGCTCCAGCACTTAAAAAGGCAGATATCGGTTGCGCAATGGGAATTACTGGAACAGATGTTTCGAAAGAAGCAGCGGAAATGATATTAACTGATGATAATTTTTCAACGATTGTTTCAGCAATAGAAGAAGGACGTGGCATCTATGCAAATATTAAAAAATCGATTCATTTTCTTTTATCCTGTAATATAGCTGAGATATTGATATTGTTTATTGCATCATTAGTTGGATGGATTCAACCATTATTACCCGTCCATATTCTTTGGATTAATTTAATAACGGATAGTTTACCGGCTTTAGCACTAGGGGTTGAAAAAAACAATACAGGAATTATGAATCATAAACCAAGAAATCAGAAGGAAAGTATTTTCGCAAATGGTTTAGGCGGACGAATTATTTTTCAAGGAATAATTTTAGCAATCATATCGTTATCTGTGTTTTTAATTGGTTTGTCATATTATTCTGTAGAAATCGCACGAACGATGTGTTTTGCAGTTCTTGCCTTTTCACAATTAACCCATGCAATCAATGTACGATCAGAAAAAAAATCGTTATTTTCATCAGGATTATTTTCAAATCGATATTTATGGGGAGCATTAGGAATTTCGATGGTAATGCAATTAACCGTATTATTAATACCAGGACTACAATCTATTTTTGATGTCGTTGGAATGAATGGGATACAATGGTTTATTGTAATTGTCGCTTCAATTTCTCCACTTGTTATTGTTGAAGGTACAAAACGAATTGGACATCTTGTTCGAAAAAAAGATATAAACAAAAAGGGATAAATTATAATAAAATATGAAAGCACCTAGTTTTAATCGTATGATTAAAACTAGGTGCTTTTTAAATGAAATAAATGCAAACGTAAAATATAATGATAAAATAAAAACCTATGCATTACTTTTAAATTGAATAAACTCAAGCACTTCTTGCTTTAAACTTTCAGGTAAAGTAAAATATGCTGATAATTGACGTGTCTCTTCATCAGTAAAATTATAAGAGGTCAGTAAATCATTACAAGATGTCGGGCTTTTTAAATTTGGTAAAATTTTTAATTGATCAGTTCGGCACAATAAATAGTCAACAGAAACATCAAAATAATCTGCAATTTTTACTAAGAGTTGGTTTTCAGGTAAGTTTTTATCTTTTTCATATTTTGAAATTGAACTCTTATTCAGATAAAATTGATTTGCAAATTCTTCTTGATTTAAACCTTTTGAGAGTCTTAAACTCTTTAATCGTGTACCAAATGTATTATTTTCCATTTTTATCACCTTTCATTTTCTTTCATTGAAATAAACGACTATCGAATAATTTATTATCACATAAANNGATGCAAATAAAAAGATAAACTTTTAAACTTCCTTTAATAATTGGTTCGAAAAATAAAACCTATTTTTTTAATGAATAAAATTTTGTTTCTATTAAATAGTATAAATAATGTAAGGGGTATTTAAGTAAAATTATACGAATAAATAAAAATAATAGTATAATAAAACAAAAAATAATGGATTTGATAAAAAAAATAAAGCAAGGATTGGTTCTAAAACTACAAATAAAAAATGAAAATAACTGGACTTGATTGATACTTCATTTTCAAATTGGGTATAAGAAAATGATAAAAGATAGAATGATTATTATTATAGATGAATATGTGATATAATGTATTATACAGGGA